>Ga0129307_1000144_pt1 | contig 120692 bp, 127 predicted proteins | sample P1105metagenome_FD_94437 | JGI IMG/M metagenome (GOLD analysis project Ga0129307, IMG submission 94437) | Capybara group fecal microbial communities from Wisconsin, USA - P1105 metagenome | ecosystem: Host-associated > Mammals > Digestive system > Large intestine > Fecal | place: USA... | reverse complement strand
TGCAGTTACAGGACTTGTTAACTTAGACTTTGCCGATGTTAAAACAGTTATGGCAAATAAAGGTGATGCATTAATTGGTATAGGTGTTGCTACAGGTGAAAATAGAGCTATAGAAGCTGCTAAGCAATCAGTTAGTAGTCCACTTCTAGAAACAGATATAAGAGGTGCTACAGACGCTATTATTAATATTACAGGTGGAGCTAACTTAAGTTTATTTGAAGTAGAAGATGCAGTAGAAGTAATTAGACAATCAGCAGGAACAGATATTAATACTATATTTGGAGCAGTAATAAACGAAAGTTTAGGAGACGATATCATTGTTACAGTTATAGCAACTGGTTTTGATCAAAATCAAGATACTTTAGATAATAGAATGATTGAACAAGTAATTGATATGAATGAAAGATATCCTGAACCAGAAGCATCTGATGATGATGATATTTATGATATACCTGATTTCTTAAGAAATAGAAGAAATTTATAGAAAAAGTATTTACTTTTTCTTTTTTTTGTGTATAATTATATGTGTTTGAAAAGGAAAGAAGATTTGTATCTCACCTGATTACGTATCAGTAATAGGTAAAAAAGCCATTAATTATATTAATAATAAAGGTTTTTTAGGTGAATACAATTCTTGTATTCACTTTTTTAATGGAGGTGCTGAAAATAGGCAAAGAAAAACAAATGCTTACAAATGAGCAAATAAAAGCAAATGAAGTTCTTGTAATTGGTCCTAGTGGAGAACAATTAGGGGTAAAAAGTATTGAAGATGCATTAACTTTAGCTAATGCAGCTGGATTTGACTTAGTTCAAATGGGTGGTAAACCTGAACAACCAGTATGTAAATTAATGGATTACAATAAATATAAATATGAAAGAAATAAAAAAGCTAAAGAAGCGTCAAAAAAACAAAGAAGTAATAATGCTGAACTAAAAGAATTTAGATTCTCAGTAAATATTGATGTACATGACTTTAATACTAAAGTTAATCAAGCTATTAAATATTTACAAAAAGGGCATAAAGTAAAAGCAACTGTAAGATTTAGAGGTAGAGAAATGGCTCATACTGAATTAGGAGAAGAAGTTCTTATAAGAGTTTCAGAAGCAATTAAAGAATATGGTGAAATAGAAAAGAAACCAACTATGGAAACTAGAAGTATGTATATGATGATTTCACCAGTAAAGAAGGAAGGAAATTAATATGGGTAAAATTAAACAAAAAACACATAAAGCTACTGCTAAAAAATTCAGAATAAGAAAAAGTGGTTCTGTAAAATATAAAAGAGCAGGAGCTAACCACAATACTATAGGTTATAGTACAAAAAGAATGAGAAAATTAAGAAAGGCTCATGGATTATCAAGTGCAGACAACAGAAGAATCAAAAGATTACTTGATAGAATGAAATAGGAGGTAAATTATGGCAAGAGTTAAGACAGGTTATACTACTAAACAAAGACATAAAAAGATTTTAAAAAGAGCAAGAGGATATTTTGGTAGTAAACATAGATTATATAAAACTGCAAAAGAACAATTAATGCATTCAGGACAATATGCATATAGAGATAGAAGACAAAAGAAAAGAGATTTCAGAAAATTATGGATTACAAGAATTAATGCAGAATGTAGAGTTAACGATATCAGTTATTCTAAATTTATTAATGGTTTAAATAAAGCTGGTGTTATAGTTAACAGAAAAATGTTAAGTGAAATGGCTATTGAAGATAAAAAAGCATTTGCTAATTTAGTTAAAATAGCTAAAGATGCTTTAAATGGTAAAATGCCTGAAGCAGCTAAAGCACCAAAAACTGCTGCAAAAAAAGAAGAAGTAAAGACTGAAAAGAAAGAAACAGTAAAAAAGGAAACTGCTAAAAAAGCACCAGCTAAAACTACAACTAAGAAAGCAGCTCCTAAAAAAGAAGTAGATTTATCTTCTAAAACAGTAGCTGAATTAAAAGAAATGGCTAAAAAGGCTAAAATTGAAGGATATACTTCAATGAAAAAAGCTGATTTAATTAAAGCATTAAAATAACTTATAGATTTCTATAAGTTTTTTTATTTATTTAGATACCATAAAAAATAGACTAAAATTAAAACTAAATTGTTTGTTAATTGTTCACGGGAGTAGAAAAAAATAGAGAATGAGGAATATTTTAGATATTATAAGTTGGATAAATATACATTAAAAGGTGAAAAACACATAGTAGATTTAATCAAAGAAGGAATAATAATTGTATCTTTAGAAAGTAGAATTGGTTTGAGTGGTGTAAATCAAGGAAAGTACAAAAATAAGAATTTGGTTTTTAAATTGAAAAAGGATTACATTGAAGATTTGTATAATAAAGAATTAACCTTTGATAATAATTTGAATATAAATAGAAATTATAAATATAAAGACACAGGTTTTTATATGATGAAATAAAAAAAGTGGTATTTTATTAGTATCAGGTATAAAAAGTAGGATACCGGAGGCTCAAACCTTCTGAGCTACTTTTTTGAAAAAAATTTGTAAATGATATTGAAAAATGTTTGTATATATGATATCATTACAAACGTGGACCCTTAGCTCAGTTGGTTAGAGCATCCGGCTCATAACCGGGCGGTCATAGGTTCGAGTCCTATAGGGTCCACCACTTTTTTTATATTTGGATGCAGGTGTGGCGAAATTGGCAGACGCGCTAGACTTAGGATCTAGTCCCTTACGGGGTGGGGGTTCAAGTCCCTTCACCTGCACCACTTTGAAATTTTACAGGTTTATACCTGTTTTTTTTATTAAAAAATATTTTATTTTTACTGTTGTTATTATATAATATTTAATTAGAAAAAGGAGATTACGTATGAGCATAAATAAAGATAAAAATGTAAGAGAAATGACAGTTCATAACATGCTTGCATTATGTCACTTGGGTGATAAATTCAAAGAATTAAATGAAAATTTAGCTAATAATAAATTTAACAAAGCTATTAGAGATGATTATTACGATTTATTAAAACTTTCTAAAGGTGAAAGGATAATTGGTGGTAAAAAAATAAAAGACTTCTATAATAATAATAAAGAAGCCATCGATATAATAAATAAATATTCAAATATATATTATTTTATTGTATTTAATTATAGTGATAAGGGAATATTAGATGAGGATTCTGATTTAAAATATTTTTATAATTATATAGAAGAACATAAAGATAAAAAAGAAAATATTGTTGCACTTTTAAATAAAATTAAAGGACTTGGTATTAATAGATTTATTTTTGACGAATCAACTGATTTTTCTGATAAAATTTTTAGAGCGTTTGTTTATTTTGCAGAAAATGATAGAATTATTTATCTTGATAATATGGTAGGAGTAGCTAACTTTGATGATGCTATTATCGAATATAAAACAACTGGTTCTAATTATAAAATTGAAGTCAAAAGATTTTTTGATGAAATATCAGAATATGAAAAAAGAATAACAATTAATAGTTTGTTATTTGATCCAAGTTTATTACCTGAAAAATTATCTAAAGATTTAATATTTGAAAATCTTATAAAATTAAAAGAGGATCAAATTGATAATTGTATTAAAATACAAAACTCAGTCAATTTAAGTATTTGTGTAGATGATTTATGTGATGATTTCACAACTACAGTTGATGTTGTAAATAGGTTTAATAGCGTTAAGTATAAAAATGGAATTAATGAAGTTCTTAAAAGATTAAAAAAAGATTTAATAGAATTAAAGGATTTAAGTGAATCGTATGATGAAAAAATTACTAAGAATAATTCTTTAATAACTAAAGAAAAATTAAAAAAAGAAAAGACCAAAAAAGTTGAATTAAGATATTGGTCTGATTTAGATTAGTAGCGTTAAGCTACTTTTTAATTTTATATATAGATTTATACTTTTTATATAATTCATATAGCTTATTGTAATTATCTTCTTTCAGGTTGTTTTTAATTTCTTTAAAGGTTTTTAAATCTTCTTGAAGTATTAATTCATAATTATTCTTTAAATAATCATATATAAAATTTAGTTCTTTATTGTTAAGGTTAATATTGTTACTACATAAAAACATATTTACATCATTTATATTAATTTTATCTATATACATTTTTATTATATTAATCATATAATCACCATTAAAATATATGTATTTTTATTACCAAATATAACCAAAATATAATAGGTGAGATTATGTTTAAGAATAATAATAGATTATATGTTTTATTATTTGTAATTGTTGTTTCATTTTTAGTAATAATTTATCAGTTAACAAATATTCAAATATTAAACAGAAACATGTATAAAAAAGAATTGGATAGTTTAACTATAAAAACAATAAAGAGTTCATCTACACCTAGAGGAAGAATATATGATAGAAATTATAATTTACTTGTAGATAATATTGGAGTTAAAACTATTTATTATAAAAATAATAAAAAATATTCTTTAAAAGATCAAATAAAATCTATTAAGGTTTTAAAAGACCATATTAATATTGATACTGATATAAATAAAAACACTTTAAAAGACTATTATTATGTTTTAAATAAAGAAAATGTTGATAAAAAGGTATCAAAAAAAGATATTGAAAGATTTCATAACAGATTAATATCTTCTAATGATTTAAAAGAAATAAAATATAGATTAATAACTGATGAAGAATTAAATAAAATTGATAAAAAAGAAGCAACTTTATATTATTTGATGAATAAAGGGTATTATTATAGTGAAAAAATAATTAAAACATCAGCTACTGAGGAAGAATACGCTTTTGTAGCATCTAATATTGATAAGTTAAAAGGATTTAATGTCAAATTAGAATGGGAAAGAAAATATTTATATGGTGACACTTTTAAATCAATTCTAGGTAATGTTTCCAGCAGTTCTTCTGGTATTCCAAAAGAATTAAAAAAGAAATATATAAAAAAAGGATATTCATTAGATGATAGGGTTGGTGTTAGTTTTTTAGAGTATCAATATGAAGATATATTAAAAGGAGAAAAGTCTATATATAAATTAAATGATGATAATTCATATTCTTTATTAAAGCAAGGTGAAAGGGGTAATGATATAGTTTTAACTATAGATATAAATATTCAAAAAGAAATAGAAAAGATTTTAGAAGAAGAAATAATTAACGCAAAAGTAAATGATTATAATACGAGTTTATATGATGGATCGAGTGTAATTGTGACAGAACCTAGCACTGGAGAGATTCTTGCGTTTGCATCTAGAATGGTAATAAATGATAATGGTAATTATAAATTGTTTGATAATAGTCCTTCTATGCTTACTAATCCTGTAACACCAGGTTCAATAGTTAAAGGAGCTTCTATTTCAGTTGGTTATAAATATGGGGCGATAGATATAGGTACAACAATGCTTGATGAATGTATAAAAATACAAAATACTCCTCCTAAATGTTCATGGATAAGTGGGATAGGAGTAATTAATGATGCAGAAGCTCTTGCGATATCGTCTAATTCTTATCAATATAAAACTGCTATAAGAGTGTCAGGTTCTAGATATTATTATGATGGACCATTAGAGGTGCCTAAAGAATCTTTTGAAAAATATAGAAATATGTTTAATGAATATGGTTTAGGAGTTAAAACTGGAATAGATTTACCTATTGAGTCAGTTGGTGTTATTGGCGATAGATATGATTCTGGTTTGCTACTTGATTTTTCTATAGGTCAATATGATACTTATACTCCAGTTCAAATAGCAAGTTATATAAGTACTATAGCGTCTTCTGGCAATAGATATAGACTTCATTTTTTAAAAGAAGTTAGAAATACTTCTAAAACTGATGAAATTGGCACTTTAAAACGAAAAGTTAATCCAGAATTAGTTCATAAAGTTGAATTAGATCCTAAATATATAGATAGAATTAGATTAGGATTTCAAAAAGTAATGAGTGTTACTGGTTATGGGTATATGGGAGATGTTCCTGATGCATCAGGTAAAACAGGAACTGCTGAAAGTTTTAAAGATACAGATAATGATGGTTTGATAGATAAGGAAACAATTTCTAGAGCATTTATAGGTTACGCTCCAAAGGATAACCCTAAATTTACAATTACAATTCTATCACCAAACGTAAAATATAGCGAAACCAGTGACTATTCTTCTCCAGTTAATTTTAAAATAAGTAAAAGAGTGTCAAATAAAGTATTTGAAATTTTAAAATAATATGGTATAATCTATTAAGTATTAAAGAAAAAGGAGGCATTATTATGGCAGGTTCAAAGAAAAAAGAAGCTAGAAGTTATGTTGCTTTAGAATGTACTGAATGTAAAGAAAATAATCATGTATCTAGAGAAAATTATTTTGTTCAAAAGAATAAAACTAATACTCCAGATCGTTTAGAATTAAATAAATACTGTCCTGTATGTAAAAAGGCTACAGTTCATAAAGAAAAGAAATAAGGATAAAAGACTTATTTTTTTTGAAGGAGAATTAGAATGAAAAAGGTAGTTGTAGTAGGTTTAGGTAATGTTGGTATGGCATATGTCAGTAATTTAATAAGTACTAGACTTGCTGATGAAATAGTTTTAATTGATTTAAATAGAGATAAAATATTAGGCGAGGCAATGGATTTATCTCATGCTGCAACTGTTTTTAATACTAGTATTAAAATAAAAGCAGGGGATTATAAAGATTGTTTTGGTGCTGATATAGTAGTTATTGCTGCTGGTTTAAATCAAGAAAAAGGTGAAACTAGATTAAATCTTATTAATAGAAATAATGAAATAATTAAATCAATTGTTAAAGAAGTTATGCAAGGTGGATTTGATGGTATTTTCTTAGTTGCGACGAACCCAGTTGATATTATGAGTTATGCAGTTAGAAAGTATTCAGGGTTACCACATAACAGAGTAATTGGTACAGGTACTTTATTAGATTCTGAAAGATTAAAATATTTATTAAGTCAAAAAATAAATGTAAGTACCGAAAATATACATGCATATGTAGTAGGTGAACATGGTGATAGTTCATTTGTTGTTTGGTCTAAATCAACAATTGGTATGGTTCCAATATTAGAAACAGTACCCAAAGAAGATTTAGAAGCAATTGAATATGAAACAAAGCATTTAGCATATAAGATTATCGAATATAAAGATGAAACTAGTTATGGTGTTGCAATGTGTCTTATTAAGATTACTAAAGCAATATTTAATAATGAAAATTTGGTGTTAAATGTATCTTCTCCAGTTGATGATATATATATGAGTATGCCATCTGTTATTAATAAAGATGGTATTAAAGGTACTATGAAAATTAATTTTAATGAAGAAGAAATGGAAAAGTATGAAAATACTAAAAAGATTATAAAAGACGCTATTGATAGTATGGAGGTATAAAACTATGATGATAGATATTAATGATATTAAAAATGGTATGACTATTATATTAGATGGTCAATTATATCAAATAGTTGAATTTTTACATGTTAAACCAGGTAAAGGTTCAGCATTTATGAAAATGAAATTAAAAAACTTAAGAGCGGGTACTACATTAGAAAAAACAGTTAATACTAATATTAAAGTAGAAAAAGCAAATATTTCAAAGATTCCTATGTCTTATTTATATTCTACAGGTGATGATTTTGTATTTATGGATATGAATACTTATGAACAAGTAGAATTAAATGGCAATCAAATTAAAGATGAAAGTAAATTTTTAAAAGAAAATCTAGAAGTAGAATTAGTATATTTTAATGATGAATTAATAGGTGTTAATTTACCAGATAAGATTGATTATGTAGTAACATCTACAGTAGATGCTGTTAAAGGAAATACTACTAATAATGCTCAAAAAGATGCTGAATTAGAAAATGGTTTAGTGGTTAAAGTTCCATTATTCATTAATAATGGTGATGAAATTATTGTTTCTACACAAGATGGAAAATACGTTTCAAGAAAGTAATAATATGTTATCTGACAAAATAGTAAAAAGATTAGATTCTGCAATCGACGATTATATTTTAGAGCAGTTACAAGAAGAAGACAAAAATGTTGTTATTCAAAAAATGGATGAAATAGATAAAACTCTATTAGTAAAAATTGCTCGTTATGCAGTTGTTGATAAAGATCATACACTAGATGAATATAGAAAGTGTAAGACTCTTAAAGAGTTTAAAGAAGTTCAAACTAGAGATATTAATAGAAAATTTTTATTTGATGTATATACTATGTTAATAGGTAATTCAAGTGTAGAGGAAATAGAAGCAAAGTATTGTAATGATAAGAAAAAAGATCTTAAGTAGATCTTTTTTTCATATTTCAATCTCTAATTAATATAATTTAGTATAAATATGGAGGAAAATATGATTAAGAAACAAAATATATGGGTATTAACATTATTTAGTTTAATATTAGTATTAAGTGTTTATTATATTACTTTACCTACTGAAATTGAAGTAGAAAAAAAAGATAAAGTAAAAACTACAATTGAAGAAGATACAGATAATAGTGTAATTGCGACTTTAAAAGTTGAAGAAGAAGAGAAAAGCAATAAAAGAAAAAAAGAATTACAGGAAATACTAAATAAGGAAGATGCAACAAAAGAAGAAAAAAATAATGCTTATGAAGAATTAAAAACATTAAATATTCTAAAAAGTAAACAAGACGAATTATCTATAAAAATCAAAGATAAATATAAGCTTGATAATTATGTATCAATAAATGATGATCAAGTAAGAGTAATTATTCTAAAAAAGGATCATTCTCCTAAATTAGCAAGTGAATTAATGGAATTTGTACAAAGTTCATTTGATGAAAAAATGTATATAACAATAAAATTTGAAAGTGAAAAAAGGCAATAACAATTTTGCCTTTTTTTCATATAATATCATGAGTAATTAAAATACCTCCTATAGAAAGAGAGGATAAAATGAGTAAAGGAATATTAACCAAAAGAGAGAAAGAAGTATTTGAATTATTGATAACAAATAAAACAACAAAGGATATATCTGATAAATTAGGTATTAGTGAAAAAACTGTTAGAAATCATATTTCAAATGTTATGCAAAAACTTGGAGTAAAAGGAAGAAGTAGTGCGGTAGTTGAATTACTTAAATTAAATGAGATTTCTTTATAGATTTCTCATTTTTTTAATACTTTTTCATATTATTTAGTAGGTGATAACTAATGATTAAAAACTCTTCTATTAACAGAATTATTAGAACTACATTATTATTGTTTGTTTTATTCTTATTATATTTATTTCCTAGTAAACAAGTATATAATTTAAAAACTATGAATGTAGGGTCATCTAATTATCATGATATTTTTTTGATTGACAAAAATAATTATGTTTCTAAAACAACAATTTCTGTTAGATCTATAGAAAAACAAAAATTAGCTAAAGACTTGCTAGAATCACTAACTATTAATGGTAATAATAAGGATAAAATACCATCAGGATTTAAAGCTGTAATTCCGGAAGGTACTATTGTAGATAAAGTTAGGGTAGATAATGATAGAATTACTATTTCTTTTTCTGATAATATAAAGAATAGTGATAAAGAAAAAATGATTGAATCTGTTGTATATACTTTAACTAGTATAAATAATATTAAATATGTAGAATTATTAATTAATAATAAAGAGGATAATTATTTTGAAAAAGAATATACTAGAAATATAGGCATAAATAAAAAGAATGAATTAGTTTCTCTTCATAATATTAGTGATATTACTATTTATTACGTATCTAAAAATGATAATGTAAAATATTATATACCAGTCACTAAATATATTAATTCAGATGAAGATAAAATTAAAATAATTATTGATGAGTTATCAAGTAAAAGCTCTTATGAAAGTAATTTGATGAGCTATTTAAATTATGAAACTAAATTAACTAATTATACATTAGAAGGAAATGATTTGAATTTATTTTTTACAGATTCAATATTAGATACAAAAGGAAATAATAAAATTCTTGAAGAAGTAATTTATAGTATTTCATATTCTATAAAGGATAGTATAGAGGTAAATAATATACATTTTTTTGTAAATAATAAAGAATTATAAAAAAAACTTGAAAAATAATATTATTTGTGATATTATTTATATGTCTTAAAAAGACATGGCTCAGTAGCTCAGCTGGATAGAGCAACGCCCTTCTAAGGCGGCGGTCAGGGGTTCGAATCCCTTCTGGGTCACCATATGAAAAATAAGTCGATTTTTTCGACTTTTTTTGTTCTTGACAATTTATTTTTATGGCGATAAAATAATTAGGAATGAATGAAGGAGAGAGGCATATGTATACTAGAAAAGATATTAAATTCTTAATTATTCTTTCTTGTGTTAAAAAAAGAGTTTTTTATACATTTTTTGTGTGCCTTTTTACTTCTAATATTAAAGCGGTGTCTTAACACTATATGTGTTTAGGCGCCGTTTTTTTTGAGTTTATAGTGATCTCATAAAAAAAACTAATATACTATTATAGGAGGTGATTTTGATGAAAAAAGAAACTAAAAAAGTAGTTAAAAAAGCAGTAGTAGTAAAAGATTCTTGTTCTACTTGTGGAACTTGGTAAGAATAGTATCATAGAGGAAGGTGATAATATGACAATTGAATTAGATGATGAAATTTATGAAGCAAATATAGAACTAGTTCAATTAGAAATAACAGGTAGCTGCAACATGCATTGTAAACATTGCAGAGCTGCCGATATGCCTAAAAGAATAATTGATAAAATACAAATGAAAAAAATAATAGATTTTATAAATAAAGTTAAATCAGATAATATAAGAATTAATATTTCAGGAGGAGAACCTTTTTTACATCCTTATTTAATTGATTGTTTATCAATGTTCAAGAAGAATAATATTGATAAATTTGTTATTACAACAAATGCTTCTTTAGTAACAGATGATATTTTAAAACAATTAGATGAACTTGATTTATCTTATCTATGTTTACAAATAAGCATTGATAGTATTGATAAAAATGTTCATAATAAGTTTAGAGGATTTCCTAATGCTTTTGAAAAATGTGAAGAAGTATTAGAAAGAATAAAAAAGTATAAGAATATTAAATCTTCAATCAGAATGACTATAACAAAAGATACAATAAATGAAATAGATGATATGATTAAGTTTGCTATTGATAAAGGGTGTTCAATTCTTAGTTTTGGTTCCGTTATTCCTTTTGGAAATGCCAGTGATTGCAAGCTTTCGTTTTTTGATAAGTCAAAAAAGGATTTTGTTAAACTAATTATGACAAAAGCAAAACAATATGAAAAACAAATAAGAATCACAACAGAAGATCCATTAAAGTTTTTATATCAATATGAAAATGGATTATTAGATTCAAGTATAGATATTACTGATAGTTGTATTTTTGGTGGTTGTTCTGCTGGAACAAGTTCAATAAATATTAATTCTGATGGTACTATTACACCTTGCTCTATGATGAATGAAATTATATTAAATATTAATGATTATGATAATGTTCTTGATATGATAAAGGAATATGAAAATAATTCTGTTATTAAAAAATTATTTAGTAAAAAATATTCTGGGAAATGCGGAAATTGTAATTTAAAGAGGATTTGTGGTGGTTGTAGAGCAGTTGCTAAAGCAATGACTGGTGATTTTATGGGCTCAGATTTGAGTTGTTGGAGGAAAATATGATAAATATATGCGATTCACATATTCATATTGGAGATCATAATAAAACTATTAACACAGTAGAAAATTCTCTTTATAAAGATAAATATAAAGTTTATAGTTGTTTAAATAAAGATGTTTTATTAGAACAAAAAGACTATTTATCAAAATTGAAAGATTTTTTTGCAATTCCTATATTTTTTAAAGAAACTTTATTACATGATGCAAATAACTATGTTATAGATTTTTGTAAAAAAAATAAAAAAGGTATTCCTGTTTTATGTGTTGATAATAATTCAACTTTTAGTGACAATTATGGTGCCTCAATCTTTAAAGAACATTTTTTAATAAATAAATATGATGAATTTAAAAACAGAAGCTTATATTATGATTTTTTAAATGATAATAATGGATATTTATTACTTCATTGTAAAGATAGTATAAGAATAAAGTATGTTAATGAATTATTAAGCAATTTTAAAAACTTAAATATTATTATTGCGCATTTAGGTAGAGATACTTATGAAACTTATCCTTTTATTAATGAAATTTTAGAATCTTTTAAAAATAATGAAAGAGTATTATTTGATATTTCAACTATACATGATTTTAACAATATAAAAAATGCTTTAAACAAAGTAGGAAATGAACGTATATTATATGGCTCAGATTTTCCATTTGAGGTTAATAATTGTAAAGAATATGAAATTATAATAGATAATATTATGATGAATTTTAATCTAGAAACATCAGAAAGAATATTAAATAATAACTTTGAAAGAATAAAGAAGAAAATATATGTTAGAAAATGATTATGTTAAATTAATAAAAAAAGGTAATAAAAGGATAATAAAGAAAAGAATATTAATTCCATTTACTAAAGAAGAAATAATATCACAGCATGATTATGTTAATTATTTATATGATAATGGCATAAAAGTAGCTAAAATACTAGGATTATATAAATATAATAATAATTATTATGAATATCAAGAATATGTTGATAATGATAATTCCGAATTAGATATATATGATATGGTTAGATCAATTGCAATTTTTCATACGTGTTCTAAAAATTATAAAAAAGATGTAACTAAGAAAAAAGTATATAATTTTGATTTTGAATGCAATGATTATAAACTAAAAAGATTTATAATTGGTTATGATGAAAAATATAATATTTATCCATCAAAGAATTATGATAAATATAAAGAAAAAATGGGATTTACAAATAATGAAAAATATAATAGAATAATGGAGTTTTATAATTATTGTTTTAATTATATAAAAAACAAATTTGAAGAACCAAATTGTATTATTCATAATGATATTAATAGATTTAATATTTTAAATCATAATAATATGTTATATTTAATTGATTTTGATTTATGTATAAAAAATTATGAAATCGTAGATATAGTAGATATTATTATTTCAAAATATTATGGACTTGATAATATAATTTCTAATTTTGATGAAATTAAAAAAGTTGTAAAAAATATTGTTAAGATTTATAATGAATACACTAGTGCTAACATATCAGAAGAAGATATTTTTTATCAAATGTTTTTAAAAATAGTTTCTTATAACTGTTATGTTGTATTAAATGATAATACAAAAGATGTTTTTGATAATAATTTTAATTCAGTTTATAAAATTAAAAAATTAGTAAAGGAGGGATACTATGCCAATAATTAGAAAAGCTGAACCAGAAGATGCTGAAAGAATTGTTGAAATTAATATTGATTCATGGAAAGATACATATAAAGGTATATTTCCTGATAGATTTTTATTGTCATTAGATAATAAAAGAGAAACAAGTGTAGAGAAGTGTAGAGAAAACATTGATGAATATGTAGTGGCAGTTGATGAAAAAAAGGATAACAAAATAGTAGGTTTTGCTAGAATTGGAATAAACAAAAAAGAGTATCCTGAAAAATATGGTGAGATTTATTCATTATATTTAGATAAGAAATATAAAAACAAAAAAATTGGAACTGAATTAGTAAATTTTTGTTTTTCATTATTAAAAGATAATTATGATCATTGTCTTATTTCAACATTAGAAGAAAATTCTGCAAATGAATTTTATAAAAAAATAGGAGGAAAGAATATTGGACAATGTGAATTCGAATTACAAGATCAACAATATAAAGAAAATTTATACTTATATGATTTTATGGAGTAAAAAATGGGTTATTAAAAAAACTCTTTTTTTTTGACAAAATATTAAATATATGCTAAAATAATGCTCGTTTTTTGAAAAAAAGGGTGTATTAGCTTTACTAATTACCTGTTTCAAAATAACGATAAAGAGGGGTATTTATAATGACTTTAGAATTAATTTCTTTAATAGTAAAGAACTTAATTATTGTATTACAAATTTTATTTGCGAGAGTCATGCAGTAATATTTAAAAAGGGAGAATAGCTAATTAATTAGCTATTTTTTCTTTATATAAAATTATATTTATGATACAATGTCTATAATAAGGTAGGCGGGTTATGGATAAAGTTAATAAAATTAGAAATATAATGAAAGAAGATAATAATTTTGATGAATTAAAAAAATACAGTAAAAATTCTGTTGCAAATATTTTTTTAAAGATATTACATGATGATTTATCTTCTTTTTCATATGATAAAGATGAAAATGTGGATTATTTATATAGAATTATATCTCTTTTACCATTTTATTTAAATAAAAACCCTAAAAAGTATAATGCAGAAGAAACATTAAATTTTATTCATCAAAAAATTAAAACGTATTTAGTACAAAAACCTGGTTATATTGATAAAAATAATCATAATTATAAATTGTTTAAATATATGATTAACGATGTTGAATTAATGTGGATGCCATATTTATATAATTATTCTAGTGAATATCAAGGTTCTAAGTATCAATTTATTAATTATTTGATATTTGAATTAAAGAGTATTCCTATATTTAAAGATACGTTAAAAAAATTTCCTTATTTTGTAAATTATTTTGATAAGGATGATAAAAATCTAATAGTTACAGTCACTGATGTATATATAAATAGAGTTATGAAATATACGGAAGAAAAAGGAATAGATGATATTGTTTATTTTGATCAAATTATTACTTTAATTATCAATTCACCAAAATTTGTGTTTGATATCATTGATAAACAAACCATTTTAAAAAAAATTGAACAAGCAAGAACCAATGTTAAGGGTGAAAAAGAAATCAAGATATTTTATTTAAATTTACTCGTTGATAGAATTAATAAAAAAGAAGAAAGAATAAGTTTACCATATTTAGCTTATAAATATGGAATAAAAATTGAATTTAATCCTGCAATTAATTCAGAAGTTAAAAGAATAAAAGATAATTATAGAATTAGTAAAGGTAGAGAAATAATAGATGATTATATATTGTCATTTGATGGGGAAGGCGCACAAGAAATAGACGATGCCTTATCAATTAAAGTAAACGATGATGGTTCAATTATATTAGGTGTACATATTGCGGATCCTCTAGATTTAATTAATATCGATAGCATTATCTTTGAAGAAGCTGCTAAAAGAACAACCTCTATATATTTGAGTGATACTACAATACCGATGTTTCCTAAAGAAATAAGTACAGATTTATCTAGTTTAAAAGAAAAAAACTATAGACCAGCAGTTTCATTTTATTTTCAGTTTAATAAAGATGGAATATTAGAAAAATATGATTTTGTTCAATCGATTATAAAAGTAAATAGAAATTTAACATATAGTGATTTTAATCATGTTTTAACAATGAATGGAAATGATTTATTAAAACAAACGATTAATAATTTATCATTAGTTTCAAATATACTAAAAAACTACTATAACGTTGATCCATTATATGGAAAGATTAATAGAGAATCAAGTAATATTACTAATACCAATATAATTGGTAATTCTAGCGGGGAGAAAACAGTTGAAAGTTCAATGATTTTCACTAATCATATTGTAGCAAAGCATTTTAGTGAGAACGGATTTTTATATAACTATAGAAATCACGTAATTAATAATAGAGATCATACTAGATTAGATGGAATTGCTGCTGGTCTAGCTAAAGAGAAAGATACAGAAAAAATCAGAAGATATATAGAAATAGTTAAAAATAACTATCCTAGGGCTTATAATGATATTGTTTGTAGAGGGCATGATGGTTTAGGTGGAATTATATATGGTCATATTACTAGTCCTGAAAGACGAATTGAAGATGTTACAAACCTTATCTGCGTTTATAAATATATATTTAATAAATTTAAAGATAGAAGTGAAGATGATATTAAAAAATTAATTTTAAAATGTAATAAAAAAGATTATAAAAAAAGATCATCTATAGAAACTTTTAATGAAGAATATGAAAGACTAAAAAAAGAACTTGATTAACAAGTTCTTTTTAATCATCATCTTTTAAAGATAAAGTTTTAGAATCATTTTTATGTTTGTTTTGCAATTCTTCAGGTGCATTACTATAAAAACCATTTTCTATTAATTCATCATAGTAATTTTTCGCTCTTGATTGCCATACTTCCCAGTTCGGAGGACAATATCTTTTAGAAATAGAAGCAAATATATCTGAATCAGTTTCTGTATTTATATTATAGTCATCCCTAAATATTAGGATTGTAGTAATTACACCTTCTTCTTTGTTGCCTAAATATTTATCGGTGCATATTCCAGCTAAATTACCATTTGTATTATAATTCCAATCTGAACTAATTGGCCATGCACATTCGGAATATGCGATAGATAAAGCTATTTCTTTTTTTACCCCAAATAATTCACAATATTTTTCAATTAATTCTTCTGGCTCTAAAGATACTTCGTATGTTTTACCTGTATATTTAATGCTTGAATCAATATTAGGATCATTTTTAATATTTCTAGTTATAGTTAATACTTTTAATTCAGTATCCATATTTATGAATTCTTCATTATCACTATTTTCGTTATACATATAATCTAATCTATCATATATTAATTCTTCTTTGATTCCGTATACATTAGAGTAATATGTAATATAATCAGACATAGTTTCTGGATGTGAATACTTATTAGTAGTAGTTGTATTTTCTTCTTCTAAATTTTCTTCGAAATATGTATTATTCTTAGCTTCTACATTTATTTTTGGGTATATAGTACCAATACCTAAAGTTGATAATAATAGTAGTAATTTTGCTTTGTTTTTTACTTCTTTTAATTTATTTATACTTGCCATAATATCATCTCCCTTTTTTTGAGCAACAGGTAGAATTATAACATAAATAAAATATTTGTCAAATTGTTAAAATATGGTATAATGAAATTGCTAAAAAGGGTGATTATATGAAAAATAGAAAAGCATTATTTATGTTTCCTTCAATATTTATTTTTTTAGTTATAGCGGTGTATCCAATATTAAAACTATTACTTGATTATAAGGAAATAAAGAATGTATATTTAAGTTTAGGCACAATATTTTTATTATTAATATTGGTTTTATTATTGATAATTGTATTTGTTGAAGAAATATATTTAATTAATTATTTATGGACTAAAATAAAAATGAATATACCTCTTAAATTGTTATGGACTATTTTACTAATAATATTTAATATAATAATGATTCCATATTTTTATATGAGATTTATAACTAATGAAAATAAAATTATTCTTAAGTCTATGATATATTTAGTTCCAATTTTACTATTCTTTGGAATCTTTATGTTTGGCTATAATACATATACTACTAAAATGGATAAAAAGATTATTCACCAAAAGAAAATAGATGAAGAGAGAAATGAATATAAAACTAAAGATGAAATAGTAACTTTTATTTTCAGACATGGTTATAAAAAACAAGATGTTGGAGAATATGATTTATATGTTTCTAATAAGAAAAAGAACATAATTTTAACTGCTTACACATATGAAACTTTCTTATATGAACAAAAAACTGCAGATGATTATATTAATAAAGGTATAGCAGATATAAAAGAGGGTAAAGAAAAATTTAATATATTTAATGAAAAAGAAATAATAGAGAAAGATGATAAAATAATAACAACAGTAGAATATGCAGGTAAAACAAAAGAATCTTCTCAATGTGTGTATAAAATAAGTGCGATAACATTTAAAAATAAACCGGATTATATTGTATATGTGGTTCAAATAGTAACTGAAAATAACTATGATCTTTATAAAAAAGAAATGATAGAAATGTTAGAAGCTGCAAAAATTTAAAAAAGTTTCCTTTAAATAAGGGAACTTTTTATTTTTGCGTCCAATATTATTATTGGAGGGAATAAATATGAAGTATATTAAGCAAGAAGGAATTAGAGATTGTGGAGTCAGTTGTCTTTTTAATATTATTAGATATTATAAAGGATATATAAATATTGAAGAGTTAAGAAAAAGAACTAATACTAATGAAAATGGCACGAGTATTTATAATTTAGTTAAAACATCGAATGAACTTGGTTTTAATTCAAAAGCTTATAGATGTGATATTAATGACCTACATTCTATAACATGTCCATTTATCGCATATATAAAACTTAATGGATATAATCATTTTGTCATTATAAAAGAAATTGATATTGATAGAATAAAAATTTTTGATCCAATAAGAGGCAATCTTATAGTTAGCATTAATGAGTTTTTAAACGAATGGCAAAATATTGTAATTACTTATGATAAAAATAATGAAATAGTAAAGGAAAGGGACTATTATACAAATTATTTATTAAATGTAATCAATAATAATAAAAAGCTAATTATTTTATTATTATCCGTTTCTTTTATATGCGTTTGTTTTGGATTTATTGTTTCTATATTTATTAAGAAAATATTTGATAAAAAAGTTTTGACTTCATCATTTTTAACTTTTATGTTTTTGATAATACTAAAAGAATTGTTTGAATTTATTAAAACTAAGATATCAGTTTATTTAAATAACAAAATAGATTTATCTCTTTCTAGTGAAATATATGATAAAATTTATTCTCTTCCAATTTCTTTTCATCATAATAGACCGGCAGGAGATGTAGCATCAAGAATAAATGATATTTATTTAGTAGAGGAATTTATTAATACTTTTACAATTTCTTCTATAATCGATATGTTATTTATAGTAATAATATTAATTATAAATATGTTTATTAGTTTTAGAATATTTTTAATAGTATTACTTATTACAGTTCTTTATTTGTTTATATATTATTTATTTAGAAACGAACAGGATTTATATGTAAATAATGTTAAAGAGAAGGGGGCTAATTATAATTCATATTTTATAGAATCTCTACTAGGTATTGATACAATTAATAATCTTAGTATCAATCAAAAAACTAACGATAAACAAAAAGATAAAAAACTCTCTTATCTTAAATCTTATAATCAGTTCATATCTTTTATTTCACTTCAAAATTTAGTTTTAAATTTCATAGAATCATATGGAATTATTATAGTTATGTTTTTTGGTTATAGATTATTAACAAAAAGAGTAATATCTGTTGGGGATTTATCTATGATATATTCATTATTTATATTATATTTTTCATCTGTTAAAAATCTCATACTATTAGACAAATTATTTATCGAATCTAAAATTTCATTTAAACGAATTCATACCTTATTAAATATAAATAGCAATAAAGATGAGGGTAATACTATAAAAAAAATAAACAATATTAAATTTGAAAATGTATCATATTCTTATAACGATACTAAGATACTTAACAATATTAGTTTTAATATTAATAAAGGTGATTATCTACTAGTCGAAGGCAGGAGCGGCACTGGAAAATCAACTTTGTTTAAGTTATTAAATAAAGAATTAGAATTAAAAGAGGGCAACATTTATATTAATGATGAAAATATAAATAATATCAGAATAAAAAGTATTAAAAATAATATATGTTATGTTTCTCAAAATGAATATTTGTTTAATGATTCTATTAAAAATAATATTATTATGTATAAAAATGTATCAAAAAAAGAATTGGATAAAGTATTAAGAATAACGATGCTTGATAAAGTTTTAAAAAAAAGGAACATAGATATAAATTATCAGCTTGAAGAAAACGGTCATAATTTAAGTGGTGGTGAAAGGCAAAAAATATTACTAGCTAGATCTCTTTTAAGAAATACAGATTATATTATATTAGATGAAACTTTAAATGAAATAGATATTGAAAGTGAAAGAAAAATAATTAAAAAAATAAAAGCTGAATACTACAAAACTTTAATACTTATTTCACACAGAAAATCTAATGTTGATTTATTCGATAAAAGAGTGGAATTGTAAAGGAGGAATTATGAGAGAATTAAATGTGAATGAAGAAAAAACGATGTATGCTGGTGGATTGAGTGCGGGTGCATATGCTTTAATAACTGCTGGTGTCTCATTTTTTATAGGTTTACTTGATGGTATTACTAGACCATTTAGATGTAGATAGAAAGGAGAATATATGAAAGAATTATCAATTAAAGAAGAAAAAACAATATATTGTGGCGGAGGAATTACTTCTACCTTAATTAATGCTTTCTCTAAGGGAATAAATGCATTTACGGATTTGGGGAGATATTTTGGGTCTTCTTTAAGGAAAATTTTTACTGGAAATTTATGCGAATAAAAGAGAAGTTTTTCTTCTCTTTTCAATTTGACTTTTGTTATTAATTATGATATATTATTTTGCGTTTGACAAAAAGGGGAGATTATAATGACAATTACGGAAATTAGAACAAGATACCAAGATAATATCATGGTTATTGATAAATTAGAGAATTTGTATAAAGAATCAAAATATAGTGATAAAACTATAAAAGAATCAATCGATATAGTTAAAAATGAACAAGATTTATTATATAAAAAGATTAAGAGTCATGTTTATAAAAGTTTATCTAAAAAGAATATGTCTTTTTTAATGAATTCAACTTCTAAAACTAAAGAAGAAACTGATAAAGAAATAGTGTTAGATAAAGATAGTGTAACAGTCAGTGATGTTGATGAATCTAAAAAAGATGCTGAAAATATTAAAGTGATTAACATTACTGAAAAGGAACCGGATGAAAAAGAACAATTAGCAATTAATGTAAAAAAAGAAAAGGATAATACTGTTAAAGATTTTAAAGATGTTAGAATAGTAGTTGATGGTGATTATAAATTGCTTGATAAAAATGGTAATGTATTATATATGGAAAAATCAAATGATTTATTACTTGATATTTCTGCATCTGATAAACAAAATGTTCATAATTATATTATTACTGGTATGTTAAGAAAGATTGATTATGAAAATGAAACAAAATTACTTGATGACTATTATAATGGTACTATGCGAGTTTCTTATAATATAGATAAGCTTAATAAATCATATAATAAGAAAACTTTAAAAAGCACTATAAAAGTAGCTAAAAAGGAATATAAATCAGGTAAAAATGTTGAAATAAAAGATAATAGATTTAAAAAAATAAAACTTGGTTTGGGTACTATAGCTGCTGCGGGATTAATGATTGCAGGTTCTTTAGGATTATCAAAGATTACTTCTAAAAATAAATCTGTTGCTAAAGAAAATGTAAGTATTGAGTCTATGAATGATGCAGGACCAAGTGATGCATCTTATGAAGCAGTTGAATTAAAAGAAAGTTCTATGATAACTGAAGTGCCAAACTTAGAGTTTGAAAAAGAGATTGTTTCTAACGATACTTTAAGTAAACAAGCAGACATTGTTGAAAATGAAGAAACAAATACAATTCAAATTGGTGATACTTTTATACTTGATTCAGTTGATTTATATGAATCAAGTACTGACACAAATGCTGTTGGTAATACATCTCATATAGAAAATAGTATTTATGAAGTTGGTTTAGTATCAATAGTATATGATAATAGAGTAATAAAAGTTGTAGATAACAATTCTGATGACTTAGACCAATTAAGAACAGAACTAGAAGAAAAATATGGAGATTCTATTGAATTTAAATATAATTTAAATCAATTAAATACAAATGGAGAAAAAGTTACTGATCAAGTTGGATGGTCTTTAGAAGAACAGTTACAAAATAAAGGTAAAGTATTAAAAAGATAACTTTACCTTTTTTCTTGCATTTATATTTGATATAATAAAGGAGGTGAATTATATGGAAAGCTATATAAAAGGAATATTTAGGAAGTTTATATTTGAGGGTAATAATAATTATGTTATAGGTCTATTTAAAATTAAAGAAACAAATGATGATCAGTTACTAGATTATGAAAATAGAACTATTACAATTACTGGATACTTTCATGAATTAACAATCGATGAAAATTATATTATGAAAGGTGAAGTAATTAATAATCCTAAATATGGTCTTCAATATAATGTTAAAGAATATGAAAGAATTACTCCTGAAGGTAAGGATGCAGTTATAGAATTTTTATCAAGTGGTTTATTTCCAGGTATTGGAGATAAAACCGCTAAACAAATAGTAGATACACTTGGTGATAATACATTAAAACTTATTGAAGAAGATTATTCAAACTTATTATTGGTTCCTAATCTTAAAACAGAAAAAGCAAAAAAGATACATGAAATTCTTGTTAAATATAATGAAAGTTATAATGTTATTATATTTTTAAATGATATAGGTTTTACAACTAAAGACTCTATGAGCATATATAACATTTTAAGAGATGATACTATTTCAATAGTTAAAAATAATCCATATTCTTTAATCGATACAATCCCAGAAATATCATTTCAAAAAGTAGAAAAAGTAAGAAAAAAACTTGATATAGAGGATAATGATAAGAATAGAATTATGTATGGTATAGAGTATGTATTTAGAAATTTATGTTTTAATTTAGGTGATACTTATTTATCTACGGAAGATTTATTGAATGAGAGTATAAAAATTTTAAAACTAGATTTTAATCAAGATGACATAGATTACTATTTATATGAATTACAAAAACTTGGAAAAGTAAGAATAGTAGGTAAAAAAATATTCTTATCAGATTATTATAATTCTGAAAACTATATTAGTGATACTGTTTATTATTTGACTAATAAAAAAGATACGAAATATAAAAATATAAATAATGAAATAGAATCAGTAGAACTATATTTTGATATTAAATATAATAAAGAACAAAAAGAAGCAATTAAAAAATCTATAATAAAAAACTTTAATATAATAACAGGTGGACCTGGTACAGGTAAAACTACAATTATTAAAGGAATTGTTGAAGTATATAAAAAAATTAATAATTTGAATTATATGGATTTAACTAATAAAATGGTTTTACTAGCACCAACTGGTAGAGCAGCAAAACGTATGGGAGAATCTGCTTTAATGCCTGCTTCGACTATTCATAGATTTTTAAAATGGAATAAAGAAGCGGATACCTTTATGATAAATGAGAATAATAAATCTAACGTTGATTTTGTTATTGTAGATGAAGTAAGTATGATTGATTCAGTATTATTATCGAGTTTATTGAAAGGTTTAAAAAAAGATGTAAAAATTGTTATGATTGGCGATTATAATCAATTAGAAAGTGTTGGACCTGGTAAAGTATTAAAAGACTTAATAGATAGTGATTTAGTAAATGTAATAAAACTAAATGAATTATATAGACAAAAAGAAGATTCATATATAGTAAGTTTAGCAAAAGAAATAAAAGATAATAGTTTAGATATTGATTTTACAGATAAAAAAGCGGACTTTAATTTTATAGAAACAAATAATTCTAATATTAAAGCGTATATAAAAGAACTAGTTAATAAAGCTATTGAAAAGGGATATAATTCAAAAGATATTCAAGTTTTGGTTCCAATGTATAAAGGGGAAAATGGTATTGATAATTTAAATAGAATTCTTCAAAATGTATTTAATCCAGATGTAGGTCAAAGCAAATTAATATATGGCGATGTTGAGTATAGAGAAAATGATAAAATATTAAAATTAGAAAACGATCCAGACAATAATGTTTTTAATGGAGATATTGGATACATAAAAAAGATTGATGATAAAGAACTTACAATAGATTTTGATGGAACTATAGTGGTTTATAAATCAAAAGATTTTAATACTATAAAACATGGTTATGCGATTAGTATTCATAAATCTCAAGGTAGTGAATTTAAAATAGTATTATTACCAATATCCATGTCATATAAAAATATGTTATATAAAAAATTAATATATACCGCTGTTACTAGAGCTAAATCCTCTTTAACAATTATTGGTAATAAGGATGCTTTTGTATATGCTGTCAATAACACTAACGCTTATGAAAGAAGAACATATTTAAAAGATGCTTTATTATTATGTATAAAATAATAATTATTGATAATAATATTATTAGAGGTGATAATATGAAAAAATCAATCGGAATGATGGCTTTAGGAATGGGTATGGGTGCAGGAGCAGTATTTATGTATGATCAGATTATGAATGGAAATGCATCTAAGGCGATAAATAAAGGTGCTAAAGAAATATCTAAAGCTGTTTCAAAAGCTAGTAAAAAAAACGATTCAATGTAGAATCGTTTTTATTTCTCAAAATTTTTATTTTTTATAAATTCTCTTAATAATTTTGTTAAAGCTCTTTTTTCTATTCTTGATACGTAGCTTCTCGATATGTTTAGTTCTTTAGCTATTTCTTTTTGTGTCAATTCATCATAATTATAAAGACCATATCTTTTGTAAATGATTATTCTTTCTCTATCTGATAAAATACATAAATATTTTTCTAATAAATGAATATTATCTTTTAGATTAATATCCTCAACATAATCTAAATTTGGTGTTTTTAATATATCCAATAAAGATATTTCATTACCATCTTTATCATAACCAATTTGTTCATCAAGACTAATGTTTGCATTATTCTTTTTATTATTTCTAAAATACATTAGTATTTCGTTATCTATGCATCTAGCACAGTATGTTGTTAATTTGTTACCTTTAGTGGGGGAAAAACTATCGATTCCTTTGATTAATCCAATAATTCCTATACTTATCAAATCATCGCTGTCTTCTTTCAAATTATATTTTTTTACTATGTGTGATACTAATCTTAAATTATGTTCTATTAATGTGTTTCTAGCATTTTTGTCTTTTTTTAATAATAGTTCTATTTGCCTTTTTTCTTCCTCCTTAGATAATGGTTCTGGAAATGCATTGTTAGAATAACTTCCAGTAAATAGAAACATACTTTTTAATATAGCAGTTAATAAACTTAACACTTTTTATCACTTCCTATTAAACAATATGTAAAGTATATCTATTTTATTCTAAATACTATTTTTTTATGTTATAATTATACTAGTAAGGTAGGTGAAATAAGATGGGAACAGCATTTTTAAATCTAGATATGTCTAAAACAATTATTATAATTTTATTATCTGTTGTACCTAGTTTATTATTACTTGCGCTTATATTATATTCTGATAGAAAGTCAAGAGAACCGTTATTAATGATACTAATATGTGCTTTTTCTGGAGCATTTACTATTTGTTTGTCATTAATAATTGATAAATTAATTTTAAAATCTCATTTAATAGTAGGAGATTTATTTACTGATAGTAATACTTATAGTATATATAGAATTATGATACTTGCTGGAGTAGAGGAATACGTTAAATTATTAGTATTATATTTGTTTTTATATAGGAATAAAGCTTTTGATGATATATTTGATGGATTTGTATATTCATCGATTATTGCACTTTCGTTTTCTTTAATAGAAACAATATTATATATTATAAATGAAACTACATTTAATGATATGTCTTCTTTAGCAATATTAAGGAATTTTACGGCAATACCATTACATGTTACATGTGGTATAGCGATGGGATATTTTGTTTCGTTAGAGAAATTTGCTAAAGATAAAAGAAAAAAAGTTATTAATATGTTTTTTGCTTTAGTTATTCCAACATTAATTCATACTATTTATAACGTATTCTTTTCAATTGTTTCGTTCCAAGCAAATTCATTATCTTCGATTATTGTAATAATATTATTTATATTGAGTGTATATTTTATAGGAATAATGTTTATTCTTAGAACAAATGCTTTAAACAAAATATTTATTACAAATGGATTGTTTCCAAGGAAGTATGACTTTTTGATGAAAAAAAACGAATTTGTTTATAAAGAAAGAGGAAATTATTATGGTGCCTGATGCTTATTACAAAAATATATTTGAAATTGATTATAAAAAATTAAAGAATAAAGGTTATAAGAATATATTCTTTGATGTAGATAATACTCTTGTACCTTACACAAAGGGTTTAGCTGGCAAAGAAGTAAAAGATTTTATAACTAAATTAAAAAAGGATTTTAATTTAGTAATTGTTAGTAACTCAATGAGTAATAGAGTTTTAAAAATAGTTGATGATTTAGGTGTTAAAGGTTATTATACATCGATGAAACCGTTAAAGAAAGTATACAAAAAAATAGCTAAAGAATATAATAAAAAAGAATGTATATTTATTGGTGATCAATTTATGACTGATATTATGGGTGCAAAAAGAAGTAAATATAAAGTTATTTTAGTTGATAGATTGAATAACAAAGAACCTATAGTTACAAAATTTTGGAGATTTTTTGAAAAAAGATTATTATTTATTTATAAGAAAAAAAACATTTTTGTTGTGAATAGATATTATGATAATTTATAAAATAATATTTTATTTTTAAAAATTATATGATATAATCATATTTAAGAATAAAATAGGATAGAGAGGGAATTTATATGAAAAAGGGATTAAAATTATTAACGTTTTTGTTAATGTTTGCTATAATGCCACTTAGTGTAAAAGCAGAAGTATCGTTTTCTGTTTCTAAGAGTGCAGATAATTTAAAACCAGGAAGTGATGTCGCTGTTACTGTTAAGAGCTCTGGTGTAAATGAAGTTAATTCAATAGCAGAATATAATTTAAAACTAAATTTTGACGCTACTAAATTACAATATATATCTGGAGGATCTGCTAGTGGAAATTCAGTTGCAATTAGCGGAAAAGGAAATCCTACTATTCAAAATGATATTAGTGCCACAATTAATTTTAAAGTATTAGGTGGAGTAAGTGGTAATGCATTATTTGGATTAAGTGGTTCTTACTATGTTAATGATGATAAGATAGATTGTTCATCTAATAATTGTAAGGGCACTCAATTAAAAATATTAGCTCTTGGAACAGATGCTTCATTAAGTTCTCTTAAAATTCCTAACACTACTTTAAAACCTGCTTTTAACTCAGATGTTACTAGTTATACAGCTACTATTCAAGATATAACAGATTTAACAGTAAATGCAGTACCAAGTGATGGAAATGCAAAAGTAACTGTATCAGATAACCACAAAGCTTTACAAAAAGGCGAGAATAAAATTGATATTGTTGTAGTTTCAGAAGATGGAAGTAATAAAAAAGTATATTCTGTTGTAGTTACATTAAATTTAACACCAACAGAAGCTGAATTATTAAAAGCAAATGCTACATTAAAATCTTTAGTTATTAAAGGTCAAAAAATAGATTTTGATTCTAACGAAAAGAAATATTATATTACTGTTCCTTATACAGTAAAAAAATTAGTGATAACTCCAACACCTGCAAATCCAAAAGCAAAAGTAGAAGTTGAAGGTGAAAAGAAACTAATTGTAGGAAAAAATACAGTTAAGATAACAGTTGTAAGTGAAGATAAAACAAAGATTGAAAATTATCAAATAATAGTTACGAGAGAAGATCAAGAAAAAGAAATAGTTCAAACTTGTCCAGATGTAACTAGTACTAAAGAATGGATATTATTTAGTTTAGCTACACTATTAACATTTACATTAGGTATTGTACTTGGTTACTTCTTATGTAAAAAAGATATATTTAAAAAAATATTTACTAAAAAAGAAAAGAAAGAAGAACCAGTTGAGATAGAAACATTATCAGATACAATAGATTTAAGTGAAACTGTTAAAAAAGTTAAGAAGAATACAAAGAAAGATAAAAAATAGGTTAATTATCCTATTTTTTTTTGTTAAAATTGAAGTTTTGTTTGAAAAATAAGGCAAAATATGTAAAATATATTAAAAAAATTAAAAAAAATTCAATTTTTTAGGGGAATTTTTGATATTCACGTGGAATATTATTATTGGAAGTGATTTTTTATGTCTATGCCTTCTTTTGAAGAAATACTAGAATTAAAGCATAGAATTAATATCGTTGATATTATAAAAGATTATGTTTCGTTAACGAAAAGAGGAAAGAATTATTTTGGAATATGTCCTTTTCATGATGATCATAATCCTAGTATGAGTGTTTCTAGTGATAAGCAAATGTATAAATGTTTTGTATGTGGTGCGGCAGGTGATGTTTTTCATTTTGTAAGGGATTATGAAAAAATATCATATTATGAAGCAGTTAAAAGAGTAGTAGATAAAGCTGGTCTAAACGTTTCAATTGATATTAACTACAAAAGAAATGCAAATTCTGATATTAAATATAAAGAACAATATGATATTTATGATATTAGTAATAAACTATATCAAAATAATTTAAATACAAGCTTAGGTAAAACTGCTAGAAATTATCTAGTTGAAAGACAAATATCTGAGGATATGATAAAACACTTTCAAATTGGTTTATCAATTAATGATAATAATCTAACAAAACTTTTAATTAATAAAGGTTTTGATGAAGATTTATTAGTAAAATGTGGAATTGCTATTAGATCAAATAATGGTGTTAATGATATTTATAGAAATCGTATAATGTTTCCTTTGTGGGATATAAATGGTAGAACAATAGGTTTTTCTGGAAGAATATATGAAGGAAATGATCAAAGTAAATATATTAATACTATGGAAACGGATATCTTTAAAAAAGGAACTCTGTTATATAATTATCATAATGCTAGAGAAACTATTATTAAAGAAGATAAAGTGATTATAGTAGAAGGATTTATGGATGCTATTAGGCTTTATTCTATTGGAATAAATAATGTACTTGCTACTATGGGAACTGCAATAACAAAAGAACAGGTTAATCTAATAAGAAAATTAACAAAAAATGTTATATTGATGTTTGATGGTGACTCTGCTGGTGAAAAGGCAACTTTATCATTTATTGATGTTAGTAAAGATATAGATTTCGATATTAAGATAGTAAGGTTAGAAGATGATATGGATCCTGATGATTATATTATTAAAAAGGGAAAAGATAAGATGTTAGATCATTTATCTCATGCTTTTACTTTATTTGATTTTAAGATAAAAAAAATAAAGAATAACGTTAATTTAAATGATCCAGAAAGTGTATCTAAGTTTATTAAAACTATATCCAAAGATTTAGAGAACATAGAAGATGACATTGTTTTTGATCTAGAAACAAAAAAGATTTCTAAAATGACAGGTGTGTCTTTAGAATTGATTAAATCTAAAATTAGTAGAAACAAAAAAGAAGAGAAAATAATAATAAAGAAACGTGAAAAGAATAATAAAGTGAATAAATATGATAAGGCATCAATTATTATACTGTTTAATATGCTTAATAATAACGATATAATTACATATTATTATGATAATTTAAGTTATTTACCTGATAGTTTAGATAGAAAACTAGCTAGTGAAATAGTTCTTTATTATAAAAAGTTTAATAGCTTTAATGTTGGTGATTTTATTACTTATTTAAAAGATAATATAGATTTAATTAATAGGGTAGTAGAAATTGATGAAGGTAAATATAATAAAAAATTAAATGAAGATGAAATAAAAGATTATTTTTGTGCGATAAGAGAATATCAAAAGAAAGTTCAAATTAATGAATTACAAGATAAATTAAAAAACGAAACTAATGATGTAGTTAGAAAAGAAATAGCAAAAAAGATATTTGATATTAGAATTAAGGAGAGTAAATAATGGAAAAAACTAGTAGTATAGAAAAAATAAAAAAAGATTTAAAGAAAATGAGTAAAAAGACTGGGTATATTTCGGCTGATGAATTAAATGTAATATTTGATGATGATTCAATCACACCAGAAGAAATAGATGATATATATTCGTTTTTAAAAGATAACGAAATAGAAATAGTAAGTGCTGATTTATCAGACATACCAGAAGAAAAGAAGGAAGAAAAGAAATCTAAAAAGGAAAGTATTATTAAAGATTCTACTCCTATTAAAACAATGGAAGAAAGAAAACAAGATTTGTTAGAAATAGGTAAAAAAGATGGTTTCTTAACATTTGAACAACTAGCGAACGCCCTTAAAGGATTAGAAATGGATGCTGAAAGTCTAGATGATCTATATAATTTTTTAAGAGATAATAATATAGAAGTAGTAGAAGAAGGAGAAAATAATGATGAAGGCGAAGATGTTGGTGATTTGGATTTTGATGAATCAACACTTCCAAAAAATCTAAGTATTAATGATCCTGTAAGAATGTATCTTAAAGAGATAGGTCAAATTTCATTACTATCTTTAGATGAAGAATTAGCTTTATCTAAAAGAATTGAAGAGGGTGATGAAGAAGCTAAAAGAATTCTTGCCGAATCAAATCTACGTCTTGTTGTATCAATCGCAAAAAGATATGTAGGTAGAAATTTATCATTCTTAGATTTAATTCAAGAAGGTAATATTGGACTTATGAAAGCAGTAGATAAATTTGATTCTTCTAAAGGTTATAAGTTTAGTACATATGCTACTTGGTGGATTAGACAAGCTATAACTCGTGCTATTGCAGACCAAGCTAAAACAATTAGGGTTCCAGTTCATATGGTAGAAACTATTAATAAATTAAAAAGGGTTCAAAGACAATTAACACTAGAACTTAATAGAGAACCAACTGAAAAAGAATTATCAGATAAGTTAAAAATACCTGAAGAAAAAGTAAGAGAAATAATAAAAATTAGTTTAGATCCATTATCACTTGAAACTCCAATTGGTGAGGAAGAAGATTCTCATTTAGGTGATTTTGTACAAGATAAAAATACATTAAGTCCAGAAGAATATGCTATTAATGAAGTATTAAAAGATGAAATCGCAGAAGTTTTACTTACTTTAACTGAAAGAGAAGAACAAGTATTAAAATTAAGATTTGGTCTTATAGATGGAACATGTAGAACTCTTGAAGAAGTTGGAACTATATTTGGTGTTACAAGAGAAAGAATTCGTCAAATAGAGGCTAAGGCATTAAGAAAATTACGTCATCCATCTAGAAGTAAAAAATTAAAGGATTATTTGGTGGATTAATATGAAAATATCAAGTAGATTAAAAGAATTAAGTACTTTTATAGATGAAGAAGATAAATTAATAGATATAGGTTGTGACCATGCGTTATTAGATATTTATTTATGTGATCAATATAAAAACTTAAATGTAATCGCATCTGATATTCACGAAGGCGCATTAAAAAATGCTAAGAATAATATAAATAAATTTAAAATGACTAATAGAATTAGTTTAAGATTAGGTGATGGATTATCAATAGTTAACAAAGAAGAATATGATACAATATTGATTGCAGGAATGGGATTCAATACTATCAAAAGGATTCTATCAAATGAATCTAAAATGGTTGATGTAAAAAAGATAGTTATTCAGTCTAATACAGATGTAGTTAAACTTAGAAAGTTTGTTATAAAATTAGGATATAAAATAACAAGAGAATTATTGGTAAAAGATAATGAGATTATTTATACAATAATTGAATTTAAAAAGGGATTTGAAAAGTATTCTTATGATGAAATATATTTTGGACCTAGAATTTTAGAAAATAAAGATGATTTATTTTATGAATATTACTCTAAAAAATTATTAAAGTATGAAAATTTACTTCTTCAAATACCTAAATATGAGATAAAGAGCAAATTACATCATAAACATCTAATTAGAATAATTAGAAAAGCGTTAACTACGAAAAAAGTAATTGACGATAAAGAAAATTAGTTATATAATTTAACTAGAAAAGCGATGATGAAGGTTGGAAACTTCTAGCTATATAAGAAAAGAGCAGATTCTTTTGAATAAGTAAGGTGGAACCGCGGGAATACTCGTCCTTACAAATCAAAAGGATCTTTTTTGTTTAAGGAGGAATAAATATGGAAAAACTTACTATGGAAAAAGTTGTAAATTTATGTAAGCAATACGGTTTTATATTTCAAGGAAGTGAAATATATGATGGGCTTGCGAATACTTGGGATTATGGTCCACTAGGTTCTAGATTAAAAAATAGTTTAAAAGATGCTTGGAGAAAAAGATTTATACAAGAAAATGATAATTCATATGAATTAGATGCATCTATTTTAATGCATCCTAGAGTATGGGAAGCATCTGGGCATGTTGGAGGATTTTCTGATCCTTTAATGGACTGCAAGGAATGTAAGACAAGACATAGAGCAGACAATCTTATTAATGATTTTGCAGGAGATTCTAGAGGAGACTCAATGTCTCACGAAGAAATGGTTAAATATATAAATGATAATAAAATTCCTTGTCCAAATTGTGGTAAAACAAACTTTACTGATATTAGAGAATTTAATTTAATGTTTGAAACACATAGAGGTGTTATTAAAGATGATAAGTCAGTAGTTTATTTAAGACCTGAAAACGCTCAAGGTGAATATGTTAATTTTACTAATGTACAAAGAACTATGAGAGCAAAAGTTCCATTTGGTATTGGTCAAATAGGTAAGGCATTTAGAAATGAAATAACTCCTGGAAATTTTACGTTTAGAACTATAGAATTTGAACAAATGGAACATCAATTATTCTGTAAACCAGGAGAAGATTTAGAAATATATGAACATTATAAAGAATATGCTAAAAAATTCCTTATGGATTTAGGATTACCTGAATCTAAATTAAGATTCCATGATCATGAAAAATTAGTATTCTACGCAAAAGCAGCTTGTGATATTGAATATGAATATCCATTTGGTTTTGGAGAATTAAATGGTACTCATGATAGATCTGATTATGATTTAAAACAACATCAAAATTTTTCTGGTAAATCACAAGAATATCTTGATCCAGAAACAAATGAAAAATATATTCCATATGTAGTTGAATCTACTATTGGATGTGATAGATTAGTTCTAGCAGTTTTATGTGAGGCATATGAAGAAGAGGATTTAGGTGAAGGACAAACAAGAGAAGTAATGCATTTTATTCCAGCACTTGCCCCTTATAAATGTGCAATCTTACCATTAATGAAAAAGAATCATAGTGAAAGAGCAAAAGAAATTTATAGAGATTTATCTAAATACTTTATGTGTACATACGATGAATCAGGTAATATTGGTAAAAGATATAGAAGAGAAGATGTTATTGGTACACCATACTGCATAACAATAGATGATGAAACACTTAATAATGGTACCGTAACAGTAAGAGATAGAGATACTATGGAACAAATTACTCTAAAAGTAGAAGAATTAAAAGATTATATATCTGAAAAAATAGCATTTTAAAAGGATACACTATATTGTGTATCCTTTTCTTATTAATGATTTTTCTAATTTTTTTGAATCAGTATTAATTTTATTAAGTTTATTAATACTATAGTTATTTTTTCTTTCTTCTAATGTTAAATAAGCTAATATATATGCTAAACAATCTCTTTCATTTTTCATATTCATTTTATTTGCGCATTCAATCGCGTCATTTCTTCTCATTTTTAAATATGTTTCTGCATAGAATGGATGTATTTGATTTAGATATTCATATTCATTAAAGAAAGGAATTATTTCTCTATAAATACTTTTATCATTATCTCTATGATTTAAAAAGTTTATTAAATGAGCAATTTCATGAATACTTACCATTTCATCAAACATAGTATGTCTTTCAGGAACAATACAAGTTACTTTATTTCCAAGTTCAAAAACTCCTGTTATTCTATTTTCAGTATAAAACTTTCTTTCTTCAATACATTCTTCAACTTCTTCTGGAGTCATTAAATAATAGTAAAGATAATTGTCTACATAATCAAAATACCTATCATCTTCAGCATAATGATAAAAGTTTTGAATATTAAATTCCGCTAATTTTTCTTCTTTTAATTTTTTAATATTTTCATATAGTTTTTCCATAAATATCTCCCTTTAAAATTTTATTATAAAAAATAAATGTGTAAAGTCAAGAAAATATTTAAAAAATATTTATTTTTCCTTTATTTTATGGTAAAATGAATTATAGTTAAAATAAAGGAGAGATCAATAATGGGTGTATTCGATAAGATTTTAGGAAAAGAAGAAATAGAAACAACATCAGAAGATGAATTCTATACTATGGATGTAGCCGAGGCGTATAAAGATAATAATAGTGAAGGAAACAAGATGATTCTTTTAGAACCAAGAGCGTATTCTGAAAGTCAACAAATTGCTGATCATTTAAAGAAAAGAAATACAGTAGTTGTCAATTTAAAAAGAGTAACTGCGGAACAAGCTAAAAGAATAGTAGATTTTTTAAGTGGAACTCTTTATGCGATAGGTGGAGATTTACAAAAATTAGGTTCTGGAATTTTCTTATGTACTCCAAAAAATATAAATGTACAAGGTAAAATGACTGATGAAGAAGAAAAGAAAACAAAAACAAAAAATGATGATATTGATTTATAATACTTGATAAAAAAGAATAAAAGTGTTAATATATAACACTGTAGTTTGAGGGTGATACCATGAAAAAATTTAATTATTCCCCAAATGGCTATAATGTTGATGAAGTTAATGCGTTTTTAGATGAAACTATAAAGCAAGTTGAAAGAATACTTGATTCAAACAAAGAAAAAGAAAAAGAAATAAATGCATTAAAAAAACAAATTAGTGATTTAAATAATCTTAAAATTAGTGAAGAAACAATTACTAAAGCTAAAAAGTTTGATGAACTTCAAGGAACATTAAATGAAGCGATTAATGTTGCGAAAAGTACTGGTGAAAGAATGAGAATGGTTGCAAAACAAGAACGTAATTTGATTTTGCAAGAAGCTAAAAATAATGCTGATATAATTATTAATGAAGCTTTAAGAAAAAGTAATCAGTTACAATTTCAAGCAAATATGCTTAGAAAAAACATTATAAGTTTCAAAAGAAGATTAAAAGTAAATTTAGAAGAACAAATGAAATTAATCGATGAAATAGAAGTTATTGATATTGATGAATAAATGATAGAGACGGTTATTTATAAGTTTTAAAGAGAGTTAACGTTTGGTGGAAGTTAATAAATGAATAAATAATAGATCACTCTTGATATTCTTACTTGAAATTAGTAGAGTAAGACGTTAAATGCGTTAAATTAATAAGGGCATAGAAATATCTATGAAGTAGGATGGTACCGCTAGAAATAGTTCCTACATCATAGATATTTTTTTTATTTTGAAAGGAAGGATAGTATGTTGTTATATATAGTTCTATTAATTGTAGGATTTATATTATTAATTAAAGGTGCAGACATATTTGTAGATGGTGCATCTAGTTTGGCAGAAAATTTTAAAGTACCAAAGATGGTAATAGCTCTAACAATAGTAGCGTTTGGTACATCAGCGCCAGAACTTGCGGTAAGTATTCAAGCAATACTAAAAGGAAGTTCAGAGATGGTTATAGGTAACGTAGTAGGTAGTAATATTCTTAATATATTACTTATATTAGGTTTATCAAGTTTATTCTCACCAATGGGAGTTAAAGATGATACAGTACATAAAGAAATACCATTAACTATTTTATTTTCAACATTATTGATGGCAGTATGTTTTGATAATATGTTTGATCATAAGATTACTAATTTAATTAGTAGAACAGATGGTTTAGTAATTATATTATTCTTTGCGATCTTTATTTATTATCTGGTATCTGTTATGAAAAATAGAGATAAAGAAAAACCAACTAAACCTAAATATAACGTTTTAATATCAATAATATTACTTTTATTTGGACTTGGTGGAATAGTTCTAGGTAGTAACTTTGTTGTAGATAATGCTTCGGCAATCGCTAAAATGTTAGGAGTATCAGATAAGATGATTTCACTAACAATAGTAGCGTTTGGTACATCTTTACCAGAACTAGTAACTAGTGTACAAGCATCTAGAAAAGGTGAAAATGATATTGCAATTGGTAATATTATAGGAAGTAATATATTTAATATAGGTATGGTTATAGGAATTCCTGCATTCTTTGTTAATTCAGTAAAAGTAGGAGGATTTAACTATATAGATATGACTGCGATGATATTAAGTGCAGTATTATTATATTTCTTAACAAGAAAAGAGCATAAATTAAATAGAGTATCAGGTATAATAATGTTATTAATGTTTGTTATTTATTATATATATGTAATAGTAGGAGGGTTAGCATGATATTTAAAAAATTAGAAAATGAAACACCTTTTGAAATGAATCAAAGGGTTAGTGAGAATTGGAAAGAAAAAAAGATATTTGAAAAATCTATAGAAAATAGAGATAAAAATAATAACTTTGTATTCTATGATGGACCAATATATGCGAATGCAAAACCAGGTCTTCATCATATGTACGCAAAGGAAATAAAAGATGCTTTTTGTAGATATAAAACTATGAAAGGATATAGAGTAAGAAGACAACTAGGATTAGATGCTCATGGACTTCCAGTAGAAGTTAATGTTGAGAAAAAATTAGGTTTTAATGGTAAACCAGATATAGAAAAATTTGGTATTCAAAACTTTATTAATGAATGCCGTGATACAACAGAAACTTGCATAGATGATGTAAAAAGATTAACTAATATGATGGGACAATTTATAGATATGGATAAACCATATAAAACATGCAGTAATGAATATATAGAGTCTGAATGGTGGATTGTAAATGAAATGCATAAAAAAGGGCTTATATATGAAGGAAATAAAGTACTTCAATATTGTCCAAGATGCGGAACTGAACTTTCTAACTTTGAAGTAGCACAAGGATATAAAGATATACCAGTTAATACTGTTATAGTACCATTTAAAGTAGAAGGTAAAGATGAATATTTCTTAGCATGGACAACAACTCCTTGGACTTTAATTGCAAACTTAGCATTATGTGTTAATCCGAATGAAGATTATATTAAAGCAGAAAGTATGGGTTATAAGTTTATTTTGGCTAAACCATTAGCGGATAAAGTTCTAGGAGAAGATTACTGCACAGTTGAAACATTTAAAGGTAAAGACTTAGTAGGTATTAAATATGAACAATTAATGCCATTTGTAAATGTAGAAGGTAAAGCATTTGAAGTAATTGCAGATGATTATGTAACAATGGAAGATGGTACTGGTATAGTACATGTTGCACCTGCTTATGGACAAGATGATAATAGAGTTTCTAAAGATAATGGTATTACATTTGTTAACCCAGTAGGACTTGATGGTAAATATACTGAAGGACCATGGGAAGGAAGACTTGTAACTGACCCAGAACTTGAAATAGATATTATTAAATGGTTAAAAGAAAATGATAAACTATTTAAGAAAATAAAAATAACTCACAGTTATCCTCATTGTTGGAGATGTAAGAGTCCTCTTATTAATGTTGCTAAACCAGCATGGTATTTAAATAATACTTCTATGAAAGATAAGATTATTAAAGCAAATAGTAATATTAATTGGCATCCAGCATTTGTTGGGGAAAAAAGATTTAATAACTGGCTTGAAAATATGGTAGATTGGGGTATAGGTAGAAATAGATATTGGGGATGCCCATTACCAATATGGAAATGTGAATGTGGTCATTTTGATGTAATTGGTTCTATTTCAGAATTAAAAGAAAAATCTTTAGAAGATATTAATGATAAAGAACTTGATTTACATAGACCATATGTAGATGATATCCATATTAGATGTTCTAAATGTGGTAAAGTAATGGAAAGAGTTAAAGATGTTCTAGATGTATGGTTTGACTCAGGTTCAATGCCATATGCTCAGTTCCATTACCCATTTGAAAATAAAGAATTATTTGAAAAACACTTTCCAGCAGATTTTATCGCTGAAGGTATAGATCAAACTAGAGGTTGGTTCTATGTTTTACTTGTAATATCTACTATTATTTCAGGAGAAAGTTCATATAAGAATGTACTTGTTAATGACTTAATGCTTGATGCTGAAGGTAAAAAGATGAGTAAATCTTTAGGTAATATAGTTGAGCCATTTACAACAATTGAAAACTACGGGGCAGATTCTGTTAGATTCTATTTAATGAATATTGGACCAGTTTGGACACCAATTAAATTTGATCATAAAGCACTAGATGAAGTAGTTTCTAAGTTCTATAATACATTAAAGAATACTTATAATTTCTTTGAAATGTACGCAAATACTGATGAAGTAGATCCTAGAACATTTGATGTTAAATATGAAAACCTTGAAGAAATAGATAAATGGTTACTTTCTAAATATAATAACTTAATAAAGAATGTAACTGATTCATATGAAGAATTTGATTTAAATAAAGTAGTTAAATACTTAATAACATTCTTAAATGATGATCTATCTAACTGGTATATCAGAAGAAATAGAAGAAGATTCTGGGCATCTGAATTAGATGATTCTAAAAAGGCAGTTTATAAGACTACATATGATGTATTAATTGGATTCTTAAAATTAGTCGCTCCAATAACTCCATTTATAACAGATGATATATATACTAGATTAACAGATGAAGAATCTATTCATTTAAGTGATTTCCCAGTATATGATGAAACTAAAGTAAACGAAAGAATAGAAAATAGAATGGATTTAGTTAAAGATTTAATTTCTTTAGGTAGAAATGCTAGAGAAGAAGCTAAGATTAAGGTTAGACAACCAATTAATGAAGTTATATTAGATGGTAAAAACGAATCATTAATAAGTGATTTAACTCCATTAATAAGTGAAGAATTAAATGTTAAAAATGTTAATTTTGTTAAAAATTTAACTGAATACATGACATTATCTGTTAAACCTAACTTTAGAGTGTGTGGTAAGATGTTTGGTAAAAATATTAATAATTTTGCTAAAGAGTTAGAAACATTATCACAAGAAGATATAACTAAACTTCAAAATAATGAAAGTATTAAAATAAGATTTAATGCTGAATATTTAGAAGTAACACCAGAAATGGTAGAAATAAGAGTATCTTCTAAAGAAGGATATGATGCTGCATTCTTAAATGATAACTTTATAGTAATAGATACTACTTTAACAGATACTTTAATAAAAGAAGGTATTGCTAGAGAATTAGTAAGTAAAGTTCAAAATATTAGAAAAGAATCAGGTTTAGATATATCTGATAGAATTACATTATATTATTCTGGAGATATTAAAGATGTAATTGCTGAATTTGAATCATATATTAAAGATGAAGTATTAGCGCTTTCTATAGAAGAAAATTCTTCTTTAGATAAAGAATATGATTTAAATGGTAAAATAGTTAAATTGGACGTTAAAAAGGCTTAATAAAGCCTTTTTTTTGACAAATAATATATAATTGATATAATAAATAACTATTAAAGGGGGAAATATTATGAAAGATTTAATAGAATTAAGTAAAAATCCCGATAAAGAATTATTTAAAGAAGAATTATATAATATTTTTGTTGAAAGTAATTATAATTTAAAAGTATTTAAAGATATATCATATAAAACAGATTATAATTCTTCTGAACTAAAACAATTTGTAATAGATTATGTAATAACTAAATTTAAAATTAAAGAAAGTGATTTTGAAAAGTTTAGAACAGAAAACAGAGAAAAAAACAAAGAAATCTTTATAGGAAATACAAATGACATATTAGAAAAATTAGGTATAGTAACTAATTATTTATATAAAAACGAAGAAGAAAAAGAAATATTTTTAAGAGGTTTATATGATTTAGTATTAGGTAATGGTTTTGATATGAATAACTGTAAAGAAATATCTAAAAAGTATAAAATAACTACATTAAAATTATTTTCTTTATTAAAAGAATATATATATAATAGTTTAAATAAAACTGATGATGATTTAACAAATGAAGAAAGATTTATAGTTAATTATACTAATGGTGATGCGACAAGATTATGTAACAAAGGTTTATTATCTGTTTATAGAAGTATAATAGAAGCTAAAAGTGTTTCAGAAGTAGATAAAATTATTAAAGAATCAGGATATCAAAATTCATATGTAAAAAAGAACTATGCTTTATACGAAAAATTTTATAAAAAAACCGATATAAAAAAATTTTATTATCACATAAATAGTTATTTAAAAAAAATAGAAGAAGCCAAGAAGAATTATTTTGAAAACTATAAAACAGAAAAAAGAAAAGAAAAACTATTTGAATTAAAAGAAGAAGCAAGCAGTTTTGTTTTTAATTATTTGAATGATAGTACTTATACATTAGATGAACTATTAATAAGTAAAGATTTAACTAAAGAAACCTTTTTTGATTATCTAGATTCAATTAAAATAAATAATAAAGAATTATATGATAAATATATTAATTCTAAAGAAGAAAAAGAAAAACAAGCAGAAAAAAGAAAAGAAAATATAAGAAAAAGATTTGAAAAAGAAATACATGATGGTTATGAAGAAAATGGTATTCATAGAGAATTTGATATTTTAGATTATCTAAACATAACTAATATACCTGTTACTAGAATGCATTTATTTGGTTTTGATAAATTAAATAAAGAAACAAAAGATTATTTATCAAGATTTAGAATTTTTTATAAATATGTAGATAAAGATAATTCGGCAGATATAAAAGAAATAATGGAAAAACCTAGATTAGTTAGTTTTGAAAAAGATAAAAAAGGAAATGTGATTTTAGAATCAGAAGTATATTTAAGTGATGAAGAAAGAGATAAATTAATTAAAATAATAAGAGAAAATGGTTTAGCTTTAAACAGATTTACTTTTGGGGTTATATTTAAAAGATATATTAATGGTTTTGTTGATATAAATGAATCAAAAAAATTATTTTTAAATAATAAATAATTTGTTGATTTTATATAAAAAAAAGAGTATAATTTATGTGCTGGTGATTTCTATGAATATTGATTTAACAAAATTAATGTATAGACAAGTTGATAGTATTTCTATAGATAAAACTATAAATATTCCAAAAGAGTATTTAGAAGGAACAGATATTAGAAATGTTTCACCTGTTAATATAAGCGGTGAAATAATAGAAAATGGAGAAAGTTTTGAAATCGACGCTAACATAAAGTGTGATTTAACTTTACCATGTTCAATTTCACTTAAAGATGTGAATTATAATATAGATATCAATATTGAAGAAATAATTAGTGATTCTAGTAAAGATATTGAAGAATTTAACAAAATTATTAATAATTCTATTGATTTAGTTCCAATTATATGGCAAAATATATTAGTGGAAGTTCCAATTAGAGTTGTTAGTCCAGATATCAAAGAAGAAAATATATATGGAGATGGATGGAAATTTATAACTAAAGAGGAAGAAGAAAAAGAAATAGATCCAAGATTATCAAAACTTAAAGATTATTTAAGTGAATAAAGAGAGGAGTGAATAATATGGCAGTTCCATTTAGAAAAGTTTCAAAAACAAGTGGAAGAATGAGAAGAACTCATTATAAGTTAGAAGCTACAAACACTGTTAAATGTGCAAATTGTGGTGCTAGTATTAAACCTCATAGAATTTGTCCAGAATGTGGTTTCTATAAAGGTAAAGAAGTAACTAAAAAAGAAGAAGCAACTAAATAGTTGTCTTTTTTTGTTTCATTTGTTAAAATTAATTAAAAGAGAGGGATAGAATGAAAGAAGGAAAATTAATAGTTATATCTGGTCCATCTGGAGCGGGTAAAGATACAATAGTAAATGAATATATAAAAAAGCATCCAGAAGATGAAGTATCTATTTCTATGACAAGTAGACCTATGAGAGATGGGGAAATAAATGGAGTAAATTATTATTTCAAAACAAAAGAAGAGTTTGAGCAATCAATAATAGACAATGATTTACTTGAATATGCTTTATATAACGGAAATTATTATGGTACTCCAAAAAGTGAAATAGAAGAGAGATTAAAAAATGGTATAAATGTAATTCTTGTTATAGAAGTAGTAGGTGCTCAAAATGTAAAAAATATGATGGGAGATAAGTGTACTTTAATATTTATAATGCCTCCATCAATGGAAGAATTAAAAAATAGATTAATTAATAGAGGAACTGATTCTAAAGAATCTATAGAAGGAAGATTAAATATAGCAAAAAAAGAAATAGAAACAAGTAAAATATATGATTATAAAATAGTTAATAATGAATTAGAAAAAGCTGTAAACGAACTAGAAAATATCATAAAAAACAATATAAAAGATTAAAATAGTGATATAATAATAATAGAGGTGGTACTAATGAAAGATGATAAAAAAGTTAATGTTAAAAATATTAACGAAATGACATCTATCGGAACAAGAATACTAAGAATTTTATATTTTTTAGTAATTATTCTTGCAATATATGTTTTAACACTTGTTAATAAAGAGTGGGGAGTTTTTAAAGTATTATGGTCAATAATTACTGTTATATCTCCGTTATTTATTGGAATTTTAATAGCATATCTATTTAATCCATTAATAGAAAGAATGTCTAGAGGAAAGATAAATAGAGCTGTTGCAACAACTATAGTTTATGTAATAATACTTGCATTACTTTATTTGTTCTGTTCTTATTTATTCCCATTACTTGGAAGAGAATTAAATGATTTAATTAAGTATTTGCCAACTGTATTTGATTCAGTTAATGAAGTTACTACAAATGTTCTTAAAAAGATAAATATAGATGGAATTAATGGTGATACTTTAAATCTTAAAAAGATTTTAATGGATTATTTAACATCTGTCACAGGAAATATGCCAACTAAACTATTTACTACAATTGGTTCAGTTGTATCAAAACTTGGTATCTTCTTATTAAGTTTAATTATAAGTTTCTATTTATTAATTGACTTTGATAGAGCACAAGAGAATATATATTTATTTATTCCAAAAAATTATAGAAAAGGTACACATAAATTATTAAGTGAAATTAGTGAACAAGTATTTAGTTTTGTTAGAGGAACAGGATTAATTGCATTATTAGTTTTTGCTGTATCTGCTACATGTTTTGGAATTGCTGGTTTAAGAGCGGCAGTATTCTTTGCATTATGGAATGCCGTTACTAATATTATTCCTTATATTGGTCCATATATTGGTGGTATTCCAATTGTCGCAGTAGCGTTCGCAACAGATTATAAATTAGGTATTGTTATATTAATTGTAGTACTTGCTATTCAATTAATAGAAAGTTATATATTACATCCAATAGTTATGAGTAAAACAATGAAACTTCATCCAGTAACAATTATTATTGGGTTATTGATTTTTGGTCATTTCTTTGGTATTATAGGTATGGTTATCGCAACTCCTGTAACTGCGATATTAAAAACAATTTGGTTATTTATAGATGAGAAATATCAAATAACAAAACATTTAGAAAATAGAAAATCATTTAGTGAAGAGTAATTAATTATTTATTTAAAGAGAGTCTATGTTTGGTGAAAATAGATAATAAAAATTGATGAAAGCTACCACTATTTAATGCATGAAAACATGCCGGTTTAAGCCGTTATATAAATTAAGTTAAATAAAGGATGGTACCGCCATAAAGGCTCCTTAATAAGGAAGTACCATCTTTTTTTTATATATAAAGGAGGATATATATATGAAAATAATTGCAATTGATGGACCTAGTGGTTCAGGAAAAGGAACTATAGCTAAAGAAGTAGCTAAAAGATTAGGATATACATATGTAGATACTGGCGCTATGTATAGATGTGTATCACTAAAAAGTCTAAGAGAAGGTTTAGAAGAAAATGATGAAACTGGAATAGTTAATTTACTTAAAGACATGGATATTAAATTAACTAATGATGGAAAAGTATATTTAGACGGTGAAGATGTATCTGATAAAATTAGAACTATGGAAGTAACTCATAGAGTATCTAAAATCAGTTCTATTATAGCGTTAAGAGAAGTAATGAGAGAGAAACAACATGAATTAGCAGAAAAAGGTAATATTGTTATGGAAGGTAGAGATATAACAACAGAAGTTTTCCCAAATGCTGATTATAAAATATATTTAGATGCATCAGTAGAAGAAAGAGCTAAAAGAAGACAACTTCAAAATGAAGAAAAAGGTATAGAAAGTACATATGAAGAAGTTAAGGCTGCGATCGAAGAGAGAGATTATGATGATATGCATAGACCAGTAGGAGCCTTAACTAGAACGGATGATCAAATATATATTGATTCAAGTAATATGGCTATTGAAGAAGTTATAAATAAAATATTAAGTATAGTAGGTGAATAAAATGAATTTAAAAGATAAATATATAGAATTTTTTGTAAGTAAAGGACATAAACATATTCCAAGTGCGCCAGTTGTACCAGAAAATGATCCATCTGTATTATTTAATACTGCTGGTATGCAACCACTTATTCCATATTTAATGGGAGAAAAACATCCTTATGGAACTAGACTTGTTGATTATCAAAAATGTATTAGAACAAATGATTTAGATGAAATAGGTGATCTAACTCATCATACATTCTTTGAAATGCTTGGTAACTGGTCTTTAGGAGATTATTTTAAAAAAGAAAGTATTTCTTGGAGTTTTGAATTTTTAACAGATGTATTAAAAATACCAGTAGAAAGACTTGCGGTTACAGTATACGCTGGTGATGATAAAGTTCCATATGATAAAGAAGCTCATGATTTATGGAAATCACTAGGTATTAGTGAAGGACATATTGCTTCTACAGTCAAAGATAATTTCTGGGCCGCAGGAGAAACAGGACCATGTGGAACAGATACTGAAATATTCTACTTTAGATCAGATGATGAAATTCCAGAAGTATTTGATACTGAAGATGATAGATGGGTAGAAATCTGGAATAATGTGTTTATGGAGTTTAATAGAACTAAAGATGGAAATATAGAAAGATTAGAAAAAAAGAATATAGATACTGGTATGGGATATGAAAGAGTTGTCGCAGTTTTAGAAGGTAAAAATGATAACTATACATCATCACTTTGGGAAGATGTAATTAAGTTAATAGAAGAAATATCTGGTAAATCATATACTGGTAATGAAGAAAGTATGAGAATTATCGCAGATCATATTAGAACAGCTGTATTTATTTCCGCAGATGATGCCGGTATTAAACCATCTAATAAAGATCAAGGATATATCTTAAGAAGATTAATTAGAAGAGCAATTAGACATGCTAAAAAATTAGATATAGATATTAATAGTGATTGGGATGAAAAAATAGCATTATTAATTATTGAAAAATATAAAAAATATTATGAAGAACTAGAACGAAATAAATCTGTTGTTTTAGAAAATATAAAAAATGAAAAGATTAAATTTAATAAAACATTAGAAAAAGGTTTAAGAGAATTTGAAAAGAAATCTGATAAAGATATAGATGCTGATACTGCATTTCATTTATATGATACATTTGGATTTCCAATTGAACTTACTTTAGAACTAGCTAAAGAAAAAGGTTTAAATGTTGATTTAGATGGATTTAATACTAAGTTTAAAGAACACCAAGAATTATCTAGAACAGCGTCACAAGGTAAGTTTAAAGGAGGACTTGCAGGGGATTCAGAAATAGAAACTAGATATCATACTGCAACACATTTACTTAATGCTGCTTTAAAGATTACAGTTAGTCCTGATATACATCAAATGGGTTCTAATATAACTACTGAAAGAATGAGATTTGATTTTAACTGTGATCATAAATTAACTCCTGAAGAATTAAAAGCAACTGAAGATTTAGTAAATAAGTGGATTGAAGAAGATTTACCTGTTCATAAAGAAGAAATGACTAAAGAAGAAGCACTTAATTCAGGGGCAGAATGTAGATTTATAGAAAAATATCCTGATATAGTAACAGTATACTTTGTTGGAGATGTATCTAAAGAATTATGTGGTGGCCCTCATGTATCTCATACAGGAGAAATAGGACACTTTAAGATAAAAAAAGAAGAAGCTAGTTCTGCTGGTGTAAGAAGAATTAAAGCTGTTATTGAATAAAAATACTACTTAATTTGTAGTATTTTTTAATTTTAATATTAACAAGTACAAATGTTCGTGATATAATTATATTAATTTGAAACAGCGAGGTGATAAAAGTGATGAGAGAAATTAATTTGTATATTGATGAATCTGGAGATTTGGGGACCGGAAATGGTAGATATTTTTTAATATGTGCAATTGATGTTGATTCTAAAATAAAATCCACTATAGTAAAAAGATCCGGAAGAATAATAAATAGATTTAAAAAAGAAAAAAATATTTCAAAAGATCTTGAAATAAAAGGTTCAAATCTTAAAGAAGAAGAAAGGATTGAATTAGTTAATAAAATAATTTTTAAGGGAATTAAGATTCGATATGTCGTTTTAGATTTAAAACACACTACCATGTTATTAAAGAAAGCAGATGACAAAAATGCTTGTTATAATTATTTAGTATCATTATTAATAAAAAATATAATAAATGATGATAAAAATATAAAGAAAATAAATATATATATTGATAATAGAAGTGTTAAAATTGGAAATAGATTGTTTTTAAAACCTTATTTATATAATAAATTTATTATTGAGCCATATGATGCATCTAGTAAATTGAATAAATATGATTTTAATGTTAGTTATTTAGATTCAAAAAGTTGCTATTTAATTCAATGGGCTGATATTATATCAAATTCTGTTTATAAAAAATATAATAATAATGATAATAAATATTATGAAATTATAAATCCTTATATAATTGATGAAATAAAATTTCCTTCATCTGAATTTGGAAAATAAATTGACTTTTTGAATATATAATGTTAATATTTATTTATAAAAAGATTCGGCATATAAGCCGTATATGATTTATCCCTATGAGGAATATAAGGATTATGTGTTAATTCAATCATATATGCACTGCCGAATCTTTTTATTATTTTAATACTACATTTGTAGTATTTTTTTAAATTATTTGTTATAATTTTTGTAGGTGATTTTTATGAACAGAACTGAATTAAGAAAGAAAATTATGACTATTTTATATCAAATATTTTTATATGATGCATCTAAAATAGAATATAAGGTAGAAGATGTTATTAAAGAGTCATGTGAAATTGAAAATGAATTTGTTAATGAAATAGTATATGGTGTTTTAGAAAACAAAAATGATATTGATAAAATAGCAAATAAGAATCTTAAAGATTGGACTATTGATAGATTAGGTAAAACTGATCAAGCTATTCTTAGAATGGGTATTTATGAACTAGTTTATACTGATACTCCAGAAGTAGTTGCGATTAATGAAGCTGTTGAACTTGCTAAAGAGTATTCTGATGAAAAAGTTAAGAATATGATTAATGCAGTACTTGATAAAATATATCATGGAGATAATAAAGATGAATAATAATTATATAACAGTAGGCGCTTTAACTCGTTATATAAAATATAAGATTGATAATGACGTAAATCTTCAAGAAGTATATATAAAGGGTGAAATTTCTAACTTTAAAAGACATTCTAGAGGACATTTTTATTTCACTATTAAAGATGAAGAAAGTAGAATTAATGCAATTATGTTTTCTTCTCAAACAAGTAAAGTTGCTTTTGAACCTGTTGATGGTACTAAAGTTCTTGTTAAAGGGAGAATTAGTGTATTTGAACAAACTGGTAATTATCAAATTTATGTTAGTGAAATGATGGAAGATGGCGTTGGTAATTTATACGCTTTATATGAAAAATTAAAACAAGATCTTAAAAAAGAAGGTTTATTTGATGAATCTCATAAGAAAAAGATACCTGCTATTCCATCAAGAGTAGGTGTAGTAACAGCACCAACAGGAGCGGCTATTAGGGATATAATATCTACTATTAATAGAAGATTCCCTTTATGTGAAGTTTATTTATTTCCTTCACTAGTACAAGGTAATGAAGCTAAAGAAGATATCGTTAAAAAGATAGAGATAGCGGACACTTATGATTTAGATACATTAATTGTAGGTAGAGGTGGAGGTTCTATTGAAGACCTTTGGGCATTCAATGAAGAAATAGTAGCACGTGCAATTTATAACTGTAAAACACCAGTAATAAGCGCTGTAGGTCATGAAGTTGATTTTACTATCGCAGATTTTGTTGCAGATATAAGAGCAGCAACTCCAACTGGAGCGGCAGAAATTGCGGTACCTGATAAATCAGAATTAAAAAAATTAATTAAACAGTTTGAGCTAAGATCAAGTAAGAATATAAATAATATAATTAATTATAATAAAACTATACTAGAAAAGATTAAAACAAGTTATATACTTAAAAATCCTATGAGTATATATGAAATTAAAGAACAAAAACTTTCTAATACAATTGAAAAACTAAATAGTTATATAACTAATTATTTAGATAATAAAACAATTAGATTAAATAATATAAGAGAAAGTTATATACTAACTAATCCTAGTAAAATATATGAAAATAAACTAAATAAATATAATCATTTAATAGAAAAATTAGAAGTGTTAAATCCATTAAATACTTTAAAAAGAGGTTATTCTATTACTAAAATTAATAATAAAGTAGTAACGGATATAAAATCTATTAAGAAGGATGACGAATTAAATATTTCTATTAAAAATGGTGAAATAAACGCTAAAGTAATAAAAGTAAAGGAGAATTAATATGGCTAAAGAAGTTAAATTTGAAGAAAAGTTACAAAACTTAGAAGAAATAGTTAAAGAATTAGAAGAAGGTAACGTTGATTTAGATGACGCAATTAATAAATATACAGAAGCAATGAAAATAGCTAAAGAATGTTCTGAAAAATTAGATAACGCTACTAAAGCAGTTAATAAGATATTAAAAGAAAATGGTGAATTAGAAGACTTTAAAGAAATGGAAGTACAAGAATAACCAAAAAATACCAATTAATTGGTATTTTTTTCTTGTTTTAATAAAAATTTAATCGGCAAAACTATTAATGAGGTGATATATATGAAGATTAAAAAAATATTAATTACTTTCTTTATATCAATAATGATTCCTATATCTGTTTTAGCATATTCTTCCGAGGTATATTTAGGAGGAGACAATATAGGTATTGAAGTTAAAACAAAAGGTATTTTGGTTGTAGGCTTATATGATATCAACAATGATTATATTGCTTCTTCTTCTGGTATAAGTACTGGTGATTATATATTGGAAATAAATGGTAAAAAGATAAATAATATTGATGAATTTACAAATGAAATAGATTCTAATAGAGGAGAAAATGTAGATATTAAGTATAAAAGAAACAATAAGATATATAGTTCTAAACTTAAAGTTGTAAATCAAGATGGAATAAATAAAACAGGATTATATTTAAAAGATGAGGTAAGTGGTATTGGTACTTTAACTTTAATTGATCCAGAAAATAATAGATTTTTAGCGTTAGGACACGCAGTATTAGATAGTTCTACAAATAATATATTAGAAATTGATGATGGATCTATTTATTCTTCATATATAACTGGTATTAATAAATCTAGTGGAGGGGTTCCTGGAGAAAAAGTAGGAGAATCAGATTCTAATAATAAATATGGTGTTGTTAATAAAAATACTAATAAAGGTATATTTGGTGAGTATCAAATAGATTTTAATAATAAAAATAAGATTAAAGTAGGAAATGTAGATGAAATAAAACTTGGAAAAGCAACTATATATACAGTAGTAGATGGTAACAATATTGAAGAATATGAAATAAATATTGATTCTATTGACAAAAATAGTGATTTGAAAAATATATTATTCACTATTACTGATAAAGAATTACTTGAAAAAACAGGTGGTATTGTACAAGGAATGAGTGGTTCTCCAATAGTACAAAACGATAAAATAATAGGAGCGATTACACATGTTATAGTAGATGATTGTAAAAGAGGTTATGGTATATTTATCACTAATATGTTAGAAGAATCTGAAAAAAACTAAAAATGAGTATTTTTTAAACGAAAAAATGCTCGTTTTTTTCTTTTTATAAAACACAAAAAAACGTTGACAATAAAAGGGAAAAATGCTAAAATTAATATGTTTGTAATGCCTCTTGGCCTTACAACCGCACGAAAAAGGTTTTAAAACATATATTGTTACCTTTAAGGCGAGTCTTAAGATTTAGAAAAAGGAGGTAAAGTATGAAAGCAATTATTGAAACTGGTGGTAAACAATATTCAGTTACAGAAGGTGCTGAAATCTTTGTAGAAAAATTAGATGGTTCTGAAAAAGATAAAGTTACTTTTGATAAAGTTTTAGTTCTTGGAGATGTTATTGGTCATCCATATGTTGATGGAGCTAAAGTAACTGGTGAAATTGTTAAACAAGGTAAACAAAGAAAAATTAGAATTTTTAAATATAGACAAAAAACTAACTACCACAGAACTCAAGGACATAGACAACCATATACTAAAGTTAAAATAACTTCAATAAAGTAAGGTGATTCTATGATAAAGGTAGATTTAACAAAAGATAAATTAATTACTATATCAGGACACTCTGGATATGAAGAAAGAGGTAAAGATATAGTATGCGCATCTGTAAGTTCAATTGTTATAACTACAATTAACGCTATTATTGAAATAGATAATGATGCGATTGATTATAGTGATTTAGATGATAAAATTATTATAAGAATAATTAAAGAAGATGATATTGTTAATAAATTGATTAATAATATGATTCTTTTACTAGAAAGTCTTGAAAAAGACTATAAAGATTTTATAAAAATAATAAGGAGGTAAGCCCTATGTTTAGAATAGAGTTAAATATACAAAAGTTTGCGCACGTTAAGGCACAAGGTTCTACTCATAATGGACGTGATAGTGCTGGTCGTAGATTAGGTGCTAAAGTTTCAGACGGAGAATTTGTTACAGCTGGTTCCATTATCTATCGTCAAAGAGGAACTAAAATATATCCAGGTACTAATGTAGGAATGGGAACTGATCATACATTATTTGCTAAAATAGATGGAGTTGTTAAGTTCGAAAGAAAAGGTAGAGATAAGAAACAAGCATGTGTTTATGAAGCATAATTAATATCACCTAAAGGTGATATTTTTTATATATAGGAGGTCTTATGAAATATAATAAAGTTAGAAATGCTAAAGGTTCAATTAATGATAGTAATTATGTAATTAAAAATCCAGAAAACTATAAAGGAAAATGGAAAGAAGTATTTGGTAATGATAGACCAATAATGCTTGAACTTGGTTCAGGAAGAGGAGCGTTTATTATTAAGATGGCACTAGCTCATCCAAATTTAAATTTTATTGGTTTAGAGCTTGATTTAAATCAAATAGGTTTTGCAGCTCAAAGTATAGTTACAAATCATTTGACTAATTTAAAATTAATTCATGCAGATGCAAGAGACATTGCTGATATATTTTCAAAAGAAATAAATACAATATATCTTACATTTTCAGAGCCTTGGCCTAAAAAAGAGGATGAAAGAAAAAGATTTACTCATCAAAGTTATTTAAGATTATATGATAGAGTATTTAAGAAAGATAAACATATTATTATGAAAACTGATAATAAAATATTATTTCAATCTAGTTTAGAAAGTTTATCAGATTATTGGTATACATTTAATAGAGTTAGTTTAGATTTATATAAAGATGAAAGAAAAATAGAAAATGTTATGACTGACTTTGAAAAGAATTATATTAAAGAACATAGACAAATATATTATTTAGATGCAATTTATAAGAATTAAGGGGTGATATCATGTTCGTAGATGAAGTAGTAATTAAAGTTATTGCTGGTAAAGGTGGAGATGGTTGTACTAGTTTTAGAAGAGAAAAATATGTACCAAACGGTGGACCTAATGGTGGTAACGGAGGTAAAGGTGCTAGTATAATTTTTAAAGTTGATATGGGACTTAGAACATTACTTGATCTTCGTTATCTAAAAGAAATTAAAGGTAAAAAGGGAGCTAATGGAGAAGGATCTAACAGAAATGGTAAGAATGCAGAAGATGTTATAGTTAAAGTACCACTAGGAACTACAGTAATAGACACTGATACAAATCTTATCATTGGTGATTTAACAAGAGAAAACGATGAAGTCGTAGTTGCACAAGGTGGAAGAGGTGGAAGAGGTAATACAGCCTTTAAAACTCATTCTAATACTGCTCCTAATTTCTCTGAAAATGGAGAACCAGGTGAAGAAAAAACTTTAAAAGTAGAATTAAAATCACTTGCTGATGTTGGTTTTGTTGGTCTTCCTTCAGTAGGAAAATCCACATTACTTTCTAAAATAAGCGCAGCTAAACCAAAAATAGCATCATATCATTTTACAACGTTAAATCCTAATTTAGGCGTTGTTAAAACAATTGATGGTAGATCATTTGTAGCAGCGGATCTTCCAGGTCTTATAGAAGGAGCTTCTGAAGGAGCTGGTCTTGGAGATAAATTCTTAAGACATATTGAAAGAACAAAAATAATATGTCATGTTATTGATATGTCAGGTATTGAAGGTAGAGACCCATACGAAGATTATGAAACTATTAGAAATGAATTAAAGAACTATAGTGAAAAATTAGCTAATAAAGAAGAAATAATTGTTGCGAATAAAATGGATATGCCAGAATCAGTAGAAAATTTAAAAGAATTCAAAAATAAAGTTGATAAAGAAATAATAGAAATAAGTGCATTAAATAATATAGGTATTGATAATTTGTTAGTTAAACTTGCTGATAAATTGGATGAAATACCTGAAACTAATATATATGAAGAAGATAATTTTGAAAGTCATGTTTTATTTAAATTTAATGAAGAAAGACCTTTTATTATAGAAAAAGACGGAGATACATTTATTGTACATAGTGAAAAAATTGAAAAATTATATAAAATGACTAAATTTACTGATGAAGGAATAAGAAGATTTTCTAACAAATTAAGAAGAATGGGTGTCGATGAGGAACTAGTTAAGATGGGATGTAAAGAAGGAGATACTGTAAAGATTCTTGATTTTGAATTTGAATTTAGTGAATAATATTGATTTTTAATTCTTATTTTTATATAATTATAGTAAGAATAAAGGGTGATATTATGATTCAAGAGAAGCTAAAAAAAGCAAGTATGAATCAATTGCTAAAAGATGTACTCTTTATTACACTTTTAGCAGTAATATTTTTTATAATTGTTGGTAAATTTGGAGGTTATTTATCAGATTATTTAACTAAACAAAGTTGCGGCGCAATTGATGAAAAATATGTAGAAGGTAAAAAAATTGGTCAAGGAGTATGTGTTAAAACTTCAGGTAACCTGGATATAAAGAAGTAAAGGGAGGATTATTATGGATGCTATTAATATTAGTATATTTAAAGATTTAAATCTGGATTTTAAAGTACAAGTAAATAAAGAAGGTAGTTATGATATTTATTTTTGTAATGATTATGGACAAGATTTATTTTTAACAGTTGAAAAACAAACAAAAAATATAATTAATATTTCTTTTAATGGTACTGATTATGAACCTAATATAGATTCTTTTAAAGCTATTTATGATGTTTATAATAGTTTGAAAGAAAAATATGGAAAAAAAGAAAAAAATGAAAAGAAAAATGAAATTGATTATTTAACAAATGTGTTTCCTGAAATTCTTAGTCCAAATGTAAGAAATAAATGGTTAGATTACGTTAATAGAAATACTGTAAATTATATCTCAACTCAAATTGTTATGAATGTTGCAAAATATTTAACTAGAATTCATAATGGAGAAGAAAAAGATTTAGTTTTAAAAGAAATAGGTCAAAGTGATATGATTAGTAAAACTGCTATAGCAACAGCTGTTAATATATTTTCTCCGGAAGTATTAAAAAAAGTTAATTATCCTGTTGATATGGGGATTAAAGAAGAAGTAACTATGGAAGTGCCTGAAGCAGAGAGATTTGTTCCATTAGTTGAAGATGTTACTATGGAAGTTCCGGAAGCTGAAAAAATAGAAAGAGTTCCAAAATATGATAAAAGAACAATCACTCAACAATTTATGGAATATTCTAAAAATGGCGATAGAGATGATTCAGTAGACGTATTTGGAGCTATTAGTAGAGTTGTTTATGGTGCTCCTTGTGAGGAATATGTTACACCAGGATCTGTTATTGTTTTTTATGAAAATAAAAGAGTAACAAGAAGAGTTGCTTTAGCTGATAAACTTAAAAAAGCTGGTTTTGATGATTTAAGTGAAATCGTTTTAAAAGATCCACAAAAAGAAAAAGATTTAGAAATGTTTAGAAATTTATTCAAGAATTATGAAGAACAATTAAAAGTTATGGAAGCAAGTCTAATTACTGATGACGATATTAAAATTTATGAAGATAAAAAAATACAAAAAATCTAAAAAGAGTACAAATGTACTTTTTTTATTTTGTTCGTAGTTTTTTTTTACTAAATATTATATAATGTATATGGTGATATAAAATGTATGAATATATAGTAGGTAAGATAAACAGTGTTAATCCAGGTTTTGTTTCATTAGATAATAATGGCATAGGTTACAAGATATTTGTATCTAATCCTTATTCCTTTAAAGAAGGAGAAGAATATAAAATATTTATATATCAACATGTTAAAGAAGATGAAATAACTTTATATGGATTTAAAACTTTAGATGAAAGAGATTTGTTTTTAAAATTAATTAATGTAAAAGGTTTAGGTCCAAAGATGGCATTACCACTATTTTCTAATGGTTCGATTGATGGAATTATTGATGCGATTGAAAGAGAAAATATATTATACTTAAAAAAATTCCCAAAAATTGGTGATAAAGTTGCAAGACAAATTATACTTGATTTAAAAGGAAAACTAGTTTCTAAAACTGATTCTATTTCTGTAAAAGATGATGAACTAGTAGATGCATTATTAGCGTTAGGATATAAAAATGCAGATATTAATAAAATTATTCCAAAAATTAATACAAGTTTAACAATAGAAGAGAAAATAAAAGAAGCATTAAAACTACTTCTTAAATAGGAGGTCTTATGGCAAAATTACTATTTAAATATGCGACTATGAATTCTGGAAAAACAATTGATTTACTTAGAACTGCATATAATTATGAAGAAAACAATGGAAAAGTATTAATATTAAAACCGAAAGTAGATACTAAAGGAAAAGATAAAATAACATCAAGACTAGGCTTAGAAAGAAAAGTAGACTTTATGGTTTGTTACGATGATAGTTTATTAGAATTATTAAAAGGAAAATTAGATAACGTAGACGCTATACTTGTAGATGAAGCACAGTTTTTTAGTAAAACTCAGATTGAAGAATTAAGTATTATTTCTAAAGCTATGCATATTGATGTAATATGTTATGGACTTAGAATCAATTTTAGAGGAGAATTGTTTGAAGGAAGCAAAAAACTTTTTGAAGTAGCAGATGCTTTAGATGAATTAGTGACGCTATGTGAATGCAGAAATGTTGCTAGATTTGTTGGAAGAAAAGTAAATGGTGAATATAAAGTAGATGGCCCAGAAATAATTATTGATGGATCTGATTCAAGAGTTGAATATGTTCCATTATGTAAAGATTGTTATTTAACAAATATTAAAAAAATAAATTTTAAAGATATTAAAGATAAACTACAATAGGAGGCTTTATGGAAGAAGAAAACATAATTAGAAGTGAAGAAGTAGAAGAAGAATATGAAGAACAATTAAGACCTCAATATATAAAAGAATATATAGGACAAAAAGATGTAAAAGATAATTTAAAAGTATTTATAGAAGCTGCAAAAATGAGAGATGAATCTTTAGATCATGTTTTGTTATATGGTCCTCCAGGGCTTGGTAAAACAACTCTTGCTTATATAATTGCAAATGAATTAGGTGTTAATATAAAAACTGCTTCTGGTCCTAGTATAGAAAAATCCGGTGATTTAGCCGCAGTTCTTTCTTCATTAGAACCAGGTGATGTATTGTTTATAGATGAAATTCATAGAATGCCTAGATTTATTGAAGAAATATTATATCCTGCAATGGAAGACTATTCTTTAGATATAATAATTGGTTCTGATGGATCTAGTAGAAGTATTAAAATAGATTTACCACCATTTACTTTGGTAGGAGCGACTACAAGAGCAGGTGATTTATCTTCACCTTTGAGAGATAGATTTGGTATTATATCACACTTAGATTATTATTCTATTGAAGATTTAACTACTATAATTAAAAGAACTGCTAAGGTTTTTGATATTAATATTGATGATACGGCAGCAGTAGAACTTGCTAAAAGAAGTAGAGGAACTCCAAGAATAGCCAATCGTTTACTTAAAAGAGTAAGAGATTTTGCTTTAGTAAATGGATCTGGAATGATAGATATGGATATTACTAAAAGTAGTTTAGATAAATTAAAAGTAGATAATGAAGGACTAGATGAAACAGACCATAAGTTATTAGAGGCAATTATTTATAAATTTAATGGTGGACCAGTAGGTATAGATGCTTTGGCATCTTCTATTGGTGAAGAAAAAGCTACTATAGAAGATGTATATGAACCTTATTTACTTCAAAATGGGTATTTAAAAAGAACAACAAGAGGTAGAATAGTAACTGAGAAAGCTTATGAACATTTAGGTATATCAAGACAAGGAAGTTTATTTTAAATGATTGCTTTAGAAAAAAACTAACTTATAATAATCAAGAAGAGAATATATAGAATTCTCTTTCTTTTTTTGATATAATTAATATTAGTGGTGGTTTTATGGGGGATGTAATTAAATTTGATAATAGTTATAACGAAAATAATGCTCCAGTCTTTTATATATTTATAGATGTTGTAAAACAATTAAGAAGAATGAAAGAAGAAATAGTAAAAGATTTTGATAACACATATAATGAGTTAGATTATTTAGAGAGCTATATATACTATTTAGCGGCTAAAATTAGGATTAAAAACTGGAAATCTAGTGAATTACAAGATCTATTTATTAGTAAATATCATTATTTTAAGGAAACAACTTTAGATATAGATGATTTATTAAGAGTATATTATTTGTCAGAACTTATCTATTTTACAGATTTAGAATCAGGTCTTGTAAAAGAAGATAATGAATACATAACTTATATATTAAAAGGTTTAGATAATAATTTAGATAATATTAAAATTACTGATAAAGAAAGTATTAAAAGAATATTAAAAAGTATTAGGAAACCGATTATTAAAGAATTGTTTAAATATGAAATTGATGAAACATTTAAAATGATTGATATAATCGATAGTGTTTATAATAAAGTGGATTTGTTTACTATATCTACTTGGTATCATGAAGACCCAGAAGATGAGTATAAAAAAATAATAGAAGACGACTTATTAAATGGAATTTTAACTATTGATAGAGTATATAATTATTATGTGGAACAACAAAATTTATGCTACTTATGGAAACTATATAAATTAGATAGAAGTAATAAGAAAATGTCAGTTGAAGAAAGTTTAAAACATAAAGATAAGTTTGATACTATTGATAAAATGGTATCAATTAAATCATATTCAGAAAGATCCAGATTTAATTACTTATACGCAATAAGAGAAATAGCAAGTAAAAAGTCAATAAACGAAGAAATAGAGGACATTACTAATTTAACAAAGTTTTATATAAAGCATAAAAAAGATATAGATAATTATTCTATGAATCAAATTAGAAAGATATATAAAAAAGCAAAAAAGAAGGTGTTAAAAAATGAAAACAGATGATTTTGATTATAATTTACCTGAAGAATTAATTGCGCAAACTCCTCTTAAAAAAAGAGATGAATCTAGATTATTAGTTTTAGATAGAAAAACGGGTAATATAGAACATAAACATTTTAAAGAAATTATAGACTATTTAAATAAAGGTGATGTTTTAGTAGTTAATAATACTAAAGTTTTACCAGCTAGATTAATAGGTGTTAAAGAAGAAACAGATGCGGTTATTGAAGTACTTATGTTAAAAGATCTTGGTGATAATACTTGGGAATGCCTTAGTAAACCTGCTAAAAGAGTTAAAATAGGTACTATAATTAAGTTTTCAGATGAATTAAAAGCGGAATGTACTTTTATTGGAGAAGAAGGTATAAGACATTTTAAATTTATATATGATGGAATATTTTATGAAATACTAGATAGATTAGGTGAGATGCCACTTCCTCCATATATACATGAAAAATTAGAAGATAAAGATAGGTATCAAACTGTATATGCAAAAGAAGTTGGTTCAGCTGCTGCGCCAACTGCCGGACTTCATTGGACACCTGAATTACTTAAAAAGGCAAAAGATAAAGGTGTAATTGTAGAAGAAATAACTCTTCATGTAGGATTAGGTACATTTAGACCGGTTAGTGTTGAAGACGTTACAAAACATAAAATGCATAGTGAATTTTATTCTATGAGTAAAGAAACAGCAGATAATCTTAATAGCGCTAAAAATGATGGAAGAAGAATAATATCAGTTGGAACAACAACTACAAGAACTTTAGAAACTATTATGAACCTATATAATGAATTTAAAGAATGTTCTGGATATACAGATATTTTTATATATCCAGGATATAAATTTAAAGCTATTGATGCTTTAATAACTAATTTTCATTTGCCAAAATCAACTCTTGTTATGTTAGTTTCAGCATTCGCATCTAAAGAAAAAATTATGAAAGCATATGAAGAAGCAGTTAAAGAAAAATATAGATTCTTTAGTTTTGGTGATGCTATGTTTATAAAATAATTTTAAAAAAGAAAATTTAATTTTTTTTCTTTTTTTTTCTTCTTTTTTTATTGACTAATTTTTTGAATATATTATAATAAAACTTGTTTTATTAACAGGAGGTGAGATCATATGTTAAAAACTAAATTACCAGTTATAGTTTTAAGAAATATGATCTTGTTACCTTCTGGAGAAATTAAGCTTGAATTACAAGAAATCGCTGATAAATCCATTATAGAAAACGCTATTAATGAGCATAATGGATATGTATTGTTAGTGACACCAAAATATGCGACATTAGAAGAAATTAATAAAGAAGAGTTACCTAAGTTTGGTATTATAGGTAAGATTAATAGTAATTTTGAATTACCTAATGGAAATATTAGAATTACATTACTTGGAATTAATAGAGCAGTTGTTTATGATTATTTAGAGAAAGAAGAATTTAAACTAGAAGCTATTATAGGTCCAGTTGATATTAATGAAGTATCTGAAGAAATTGAAAAGGCTAGAGTAAGAATATTAAAAAGTGAATTTGAAAAATATGTACAAGTAATACCTAGTGTTTCAAATTATTTAATTGCGAAAATTAACGAAGAAAATTCGTTAGAAAATTTAACAGATATTATAGTAAATGTATTGCCACTTACTTTTGAAGATAAGTATAAATTTATTGAAGAAAAAGATTCTTTGATAAGATGTGATATATTAATTAATTTACTTAATAAAGAGAAGAATATAGGTTCAATAGAGAGAGAGATAGAGTCTAAATTAAAAGTAAGTATGGATGAAACTCAAAGAGAATTTGTTTTAAGAGAAAGATTAAAAGTAATTAAAAAAGAACTTCATGAGGATGAATCTAAAGATAGAGAAATAGAAGAGATAAAAGATAAAATAAGTAAGTTAAAAGCCCCAAATGAAATAAAAGAAAAATTATTTAAAGAAGTAAATAAATATGAAAGTATACCTATTAGTTCTCCTGAAGTAACTATTTGTAAAAATTATATTGATACATGTTTAGCTCTTCCTTGGAATACATATACTGAAGATGAGGAAGATTTGGATAAGTGTGAAAAAATACTTAATAGCTCTCATTATGGATTAGACAAAGTTAAAGAAAGAATAATAGAATATATTGCTGTTAACAAAATGACTAAAGAAAATAAATCACCAATCCTTTGTTTAGTTGGTCCTCCTGGTGTTGGTAAGACAACTCTTGCTTTTAGTATTGCTAAAGCGTTAAACAAAAATTTTGTTAAGATATCGGTTGGTGGAGTATCTGATGAATCAGAAATAGTAGGTCATAGAAGAACATATATAGGTGCTGAACCAGGTAGAATTATTAATACAATGATAAAAGCCAAAAGTTCTAATCCTTTATTCTTAATTGATGAAATAGATAAAATGAGTAAAGGACATAATGGAGATCCAGAAAGTGCGATATTAGAGGTTTTAGATAGAGAACAAAATAAATATTTTAAAGATAATTTTTTAGAAGAAGAATATGATTTATCTAAAGTTATGTTTGTATTAACTGCGAACGATATAAATTCTATACCATATCCATTACTTGATAGATTAGAAATAATTGAATTATCTAGTTATACTACGTTTGAAAAATTTAGAATAGTAAAGAATTTAATGTTTGATAAATTACTTTCAAATCATGGATTAAGTAAGAATAATTTCTCAATAGATGATGATGCGCTTCATTATATAATTGAGAATTATACTAAAGAAGCTGGTGTTCGTGAACTTGAAAGAGTACTTAGTAAAGTTATGAGAAAAGCAGTTAGAAAAATACTAAAAGAAAAAAGTATAAAAATAAATATTAATAAAGATAATATATCTGAATATTTAGGTAAAGAAAAATATAAAATGCTAAAAAATGTTAAAAATGATTCGGGTGTAGTTAATGGACTTGGATATACTCCTTTTGGTGGTGTTATACTTCCTATAGAAGTAAGTTGCTATAAAGGATCTGGAAATATTGTATTAACTGGATCTCTTGGTGATGTGATGAAGGAAAGTGCGAATATAGCAATAGGGTATGTTAAAAGTAATGCGTCATTATTTGATATTAAAGAAGATTTCTTTAAAAAGAATGATATACATATTAATGCGATGGAAGGCGCTATAAAAAAAGAAGGTCCGTCTGCGGGTATTGCTTTAACTAGTGCAATTATATCATCTATAACAGGAAAGAAAATATCTAATAAATTAGCTATGACTGGTGAGATGAGTTTAAAGGGTAATATTCTTCCTATTGGTGGTTTAAAAGAAAAGGCAATTGGGGCTTATAATTCTGAAGTAACTAAGATTTTTGTGCCTAAAGAAAATGAAAAAGATTTAGAAGAAATACCTGATGAGATTAAGAATAATTTAAAAATTATATTAGTTTCTAAATATGAAGAAATTTATAAACAATTATTTAAATAAGAAGTTCTATTTTAGAACTTCTTTTAATATTATTAAATAGAAACGAGGGATAATATGAAAAAAATAATACCATTTTCTAAAGAGATAGAATTTAATACTAATGTATTTGAGGTAAATAGTATATCTTTAGAACATAATTTAAAAGTAAGTAACAATATTATAAAGGGAGAATTTATAGTTAGTGGAGATTATAAAGAAGATGAATTTGTTATTAAAAATGAACCCTTTATTTATAATTTGCCATTTAATATTGATTTAGATAATAAATATTGTTTGGACAACGTTAAAATAGAAATAGATGATTTTAATTACGAATTAAATAATAATAATTTATTAATTAATATAAATGTATCAGTTGATAATTTAGAAGAATTAGAAATAATTGAAGAAGAACCTGTTCGTGAAGTGGTGGAAGTTGCTCCAGAAGTGATAGAGGATAACAATAATTTTGATTCTATTTTTGAAAATTTTAATGATAAGGATGAAGTTTTTGTAACATATAATGTTCATATTTATAGAGAAAATGATACGTTGGATAGTATTATTAATCTTTATAAAACAACTAAAGAAAAACTTGAAGAATATAATGATTTATCTAATATCACTTTAGGAAGTAAACTAATTATTCCTAATAATGAATAATTACAAATATTTTGTTTCTAAAAATAATCTAGAGGTTAAAAAAGTAACTATAAAAGAAAATAAAGTTATAATAGATACACCTTTAGATTCTTTTATTATAATTAAAGGTGATATTAATAAATATAATTATCTATTATCAAGAGGCTTTGATTATATTCCAAAGATAATTGATTATGATAATACTTATATAATGTTTAAGAACTATAATACTATTACATACGATTTAGAAGAAAGATTATTAGATTTTGTTAAATTGTTATCTTTATTACATATAAAAACTTCTTATTATAAAGAAGTTACTAATTATGATTATAAAATTATCTATGAAAAATTATTAAATAAGATTAATGATACTAGAAATTATTATTTAAATCTAATTAATATAGTTGAAAGTAAAGAATATATGTCTCCGTCTGAATATTTAATCGCGAGAAATATTAGTAATATTCTTTATCTACTTGATTATTCAAATGACTTACTTGAAAAATATTATTCTATTGTTAAAGATAATAATAAAATTAGAGTAGTTACTTTATTTAATAATGATATTAACAACATGATAAAAACTAGAGAAAATATATATTTGTTCGATTTTATTAATTGTAAAGTAGATATTCCTATTTTTGATATTTATAATTTGTACTGTAATTATTTTGATTATATAGATATAAAAATAGTATTAAGGAATTATAATAAAATATATAAATTAACTGAAGAAGAAACTTTACTATTAACAATTCTGATAATTATTCCTGATAAAGTAATTATAAACAATTCTGTTAATAATATAAAAAATATTAAATATAGTTTAAACAAAATATATAAATCGTTTGATTGTTTAAAACCTGATAAAGAAGAAACTGGTAAAGCAAAGAAGGAGGAAGATAATTAGTAGTAATATTGCGTTTCCTGTTGTTGTTATAAATAGTATTAGTATAATTTGATAAAATAGTATTACAAATAAGGAACACATTAATAAAAATAGTATTAATTTTTTAGTATTTTTAAACAAATATGACAAAAAATTATTCATATAATTCACCTAGTATATAATATGTATATAGTAAAAAAATGATATACTTTAATTATAAAATATGGTATTATTATAATAGGTGATAATATGAAGAAGAAACTTATTATATTATGCATCTGTTTGGTTATTTTAGGTATTGGAATATTTGTTATTTTTAAGCTTAATTCTAATACTAAAATAAGTGAACCAGTTACAGTTCATAATATTACTTTCTTTGATGCGAAGATAAGCAAAAAAGGGAAAAAATATAATTTTTTTGTTAAACTAGATGCATCTAAAGACGTGGATGTTAAAAGCTTTCATGCAGATATAAAAGATAAAAATGGAAAAACTATTGAGGTTTTGGTTGGTTATATAGAGAATTTAAACAAAAATGATTCTTTGGAAGTTAATATAGAAACTGATAAGAATCTAAAAAAAGCATATCAAATATCTTACTCGGTTTATAATCAATGAAAAAGTTGTTATTAATTATATTATTTATTCCTATTACAGTTTTAGGTTTATCTAAAGATGAAGTAGAATTCTTTAGATGTGTAGATGGTGATACAGCAAGATTTATAAGAGATAAGAAAGAGATTAAAGTAAGATTTTTAGGAATTGATTCACCGGAAATTGAAAAACCAAATCAAGAAGCAGAAGCTTATGGTGATGCCGCTAAGAACTATACGTGTAACAGATTAAAAAGAGCTAAAAAAGTTTATTTAGAATATGACGAAAAATCTGATAAAGTAGATAAGTATGATAGAGTTTTAGCTTATGTATTTGTAGATGATAAATTATTAGAAGAATCAATTGTTAAAAACGGATATGCTAAAGTTAAATATATCAATAAAAATTATAAATATTATGATAAATTAATTAATGCAGAAGAGTCTGCAAAAATAAATAAAAAGGGAATTTATTCAGAAGAAACAGACGAAATATCAGAAGAAAAAATTATGAGTTATATAAAAAAATATTGTAAAAAAATATTAAGCAATATTTTAAGAGAAATTTTTAAATAATTTCTTCTTTTTTTTGAATGTTTTTGATATAATGAATTTAAGGTGACAGGTATGATCAAGAATTTTTTAGAATCATTAAAATTATCTAAATTATCGTATTTACTTGAAATGGTAGAAGTAAGAGATTTTAAGAGTAAGATTGTAGCTTTAAATAAGATACAAAAAATGAAACTTACTAAAGAAATGGGATCTCTTATTTTAGATGCGGCAGAAAAAGATCAAAAAAATGTCATACCTGATTTTGATATAAAACTATCATTAATTTCATTATTATTTAAGAACTATTATAAAGATTATTCTGAAAGAATCAAAAATATATATACTAAACTCCAAGACAATTCTAAATATGATTGTTTATTATTACTTGCGAACTCTAACAATGATGACGCTATTATTTTGTATAAAGAAATTTTATTAAAATATGGAAAAGAATTAAAAGATATTCCTATTGGTGTTTTATCAAGTAAAAAAAGTAATTATGATTTGTTATTTCCAGATATTTTAAAAACTTTAAAATATGAAATTAAAAGAAACAACATTATACTTTTATTAAATGATTACGTTTCAAATAATGTGGCTAGAGAAAAAGATGTAAAAAAATACAAAAAAGATATTTGTAACACAATTAATAATATTTTAAAGCAAGCTATTAATTATAAGTTTAAAAAAGATGAACCTATAATGCAAAATAGTGATTATTTAAATTTAAGAATTTATTTAGAAGCTGTAATAGATCTAGAATTTTATGTATCCAATAAAGATACTAAAGCTAATTTAGAAAAAATATTAAAGAAAAAAGATAATCAATTAAAACTATTTGTATTAGAAAATTTTATAAAAAAAGGAAAAGATATATCTAAAATTAGTTTAAATACTATTGCTAAAGACTTATTGAGTAGATATCCTTTATATTCTTTCTTAAAATTTTATAATTTAGAAAGATTAATGCCAAAAAAATATGCTAATAATTTAGCATTATCTGAATCAGATTTATATATAAATTATTGTGTAGATAACAAATATACTAATTTTCCAATGAATATGGAAATAATTGGAGATAGAATAGTTAATGATTATAGATACTATATTTATAAATTTGAAACTAAATTTAATTATACAGACGAAGTAAAAGATATCGCAACAGATTATATATTAAAAAATACCGCAATTGATAAAGATATAGTAGAAAATGGGAAAGTAAACTATATTGGAATAAGTGGGGGATATAATAAAGATTTAGATCCTTCTATAATTGAAAAAGGATTTTTAAAATTACCGGTAAAAAAGTATTTTGGTGATTATGAAAAAATAATAGAAGAGTTATTACCAAAAAAAGAAAAACCAATTCCGATTAATATAGATAAAGTAAAAGAAAAAATACCTAAGAAAAAAGAAGAAGACAAAAAGAAAGAAAAAGTTTCAAAAATTAATGAGGAAGAAGTAAAAGTTGAGCTTCCTACTATTGAAAATGTAATAGAAGACGAAGAAAAGAAACCAAGTGTTTTAAGACGAATTTTTTCATTCAATTCATTCCTATTTTTAATTTGTTTATGTGTTATAGGAGCAGCTGTTGTGTTATATACATATATTTCAGGTATGGATATTCTTGATTTAAAGAAACATAGTGCAGTACATACTATACTAAATATTAACAAATCAGTTGAAGTGAAAAATGAAGAATTTAAAGAAATTGGTTTTGCTGATACATTTAAGCAACCTCAGAAAGAATACTTTGTATTATTCTATAATAAAAAGAAAAAAAGCGTTTATCATAATATGATTAATACTCTAGTAGATAACAAGTATACTATATATTATGTAGATACTAAAAAAGATGAAAATAAACCGATTTTTGGAGGTAATCCTACAGGATTTATTATAACTGAAGATACTTTATTAAAAGTAAATGATGGTGAATATGAATTTTATGTAGTTAAGAAAACAAATATAATTAAAGAACTAAGAGATTATGTTAATGAAATTGATAAAAAGAAAGAAGAAGAAAGAAAAGCTAAAGAATTAGAAAAAAAGAAAAAAGCTGTTAATGAGAAAGTACAAAGTTTTATTAGTCCTACTAAAATGAAGAAGTGTGTTGATTCAATTGAGTACTTAAAGAAAAGAACAGTTGCAATTTCTAAGAAAAAGGTATATAATCTTAGCATAAACGTTGAAAAAGAGGAGTAAAATACATATATTTTAAAGAGAGTTAGTGTTTGGTGAAAACTAATAAATATAGTATTTGAAGGTAGCTTTGGAGTTTGATATCTAAGTAAATAGGATATTACGTTATTCGCGTTAAGAATTAAGAGCATAGAAATATCTATGAAGTAGGGTGGTACCACTCGTTTTGAGCCCCTACATCATAGATATTTTTTATTTTAGGAGGCAGAAAATGAATAAAGAGGTAGAAATATTTGAAAACTATTCAAATTCTTTTGATTTAAATATTCCAGAATTGAGATCAAAGTATGAGCATACATACCGAGTCATGAATTATAGCGAAGAAATTGCTAAATCATTAAATTTAAATGAAGAAGAAATAAATAGATCAAAGATTTGCGGATTGTTTCATGATTTAGGTAGATTTCCTCAATTTACAGAATATAAGACATTTATTGATCACAATTCATTTGATCATGGTGATAGATCTGAAGAAATATTAAAAGAATTAAATTATAATGATGAAATAGTTTTAAAAGCAGTTAAATATCATAATAAAAAAGAAGTTCCTACTTTTGATGAACTTACTAATATTCATTGTAAAATCGTTAGAGATGCTGACAAATTAGATATTATGGACATGCAGATTAATAGATTAGATAGATATGATTATGAATATCCTGAAGGACTTATAGATTGTTTTAAAAATCATACTTTATTAGATAATAGGTATGCAGATACAAAGTTTATTAATTTACTTCGAATGTTAGCGTTTATATTTGATATAAATTATAAGAAAACAATAGAAATATTAATAGATAATGGTATTATTGAAAGAAAATTAAATATTTTGAAAAATAATAAAGATAATGGTGAAGTTAATTTAATTGAAAAAGAAATAAAAAAATATATAAAAGAAAGGTTTGATGTTATATGTTAGAAACAAAATATGATCATAAAAAAGTTGAATCCGATAAATATGATAATTGGAAAACTAAAGGATATTTTAAATGTGGAGATACTAGTAAAGAACCTTTTACTATTATTCTTCCTCCTCCAAATGTTACTGGTAAATTACACTTAGGACATGCATGGGATGTATCTATTCAAGATATAATGGCTAGATATAAAAGAATGAATGGTTATGATGTTTTATGGGTTCCTGGAACAGATCATGCCGCTATTGCAACAGAAGCTAAAGTTGTTAAGAAACTTAAGTCTGAAGGCATAAATAAATATGAATTAGGAAGAGAAAAGTTCTTAGAGGCATGTTGGGAATGGACTAAAGAATACGGTGGTAATATAAGGTCAGAATGGGCTCATATGGGATGTTCACTAGACTATACTAAAGAAAGATTTACTTTAGATGAATGGTCAGTTAATGCAGTTAATAAAGTGTTTATAGAAATGTTTGATAAAGGGCTTATTTATAAAGGTAAAAGAATTATTAACTGGGATCCTGAAGCTAAAACTGCATTATCTAATGAAGAAGTTATATATAAAGATACTAAAGGTGCTTTTTATCATATTAAATATTATATAGAAGGAACTGAAGATTATCTTGATGTAGCTACAACTCGTCCTGAAACTCTATTTGGTGATACAGCAGTTGCGGTTAATCCTAAGGATTCTAGATATAAAGATTTAATTGGTAAAAATGTTATAGTACCAATAGTAAATAGAGTAGTGCCAATTATTGGTGATATGCATGCGGATATGGAAAAAGGTACTGGTGTTGTTAAAATTACCCCAGCTCATGATCCTAACGACTTTGAAGTAGGCAATAGACATAATCTTGAACGTATTGTGATTATGGATGAAACAGCTCATATGACTGAAGAAACAGGTAAATATAAAGGCTATGATAGATTTGAGTGTAGAAATGAATTATTAAAAGAATTAGAAGATAAAGAATTATTAATAGAAATAGAAGATATTGTTCACTCAGTAGGTTACTCTGAAAGAACCGATGCCATGGTTGAACCATATTTATCTGAACAATGGTTTGTTAAAATGGATCAATTATCAAAAGATTTAATAGAAATGCAACAAGATAAAGATAAAAAGGTTAATTTTTATCCAAGTAGATATAATAAGACAATTATTCAAAAAGCTGAAGAATGTTATGACTGGTGTATATCTAGGCAATTATGGTGGGGTATAAGAATACCAGTGTGGTATAAAGATGATGAAATGAAGGCATCGGTTACATCTCCTGGTGAAGGATGGGTACAAGATCCTAACGTATTAGATACTTGGTTCTCGTCTGCATTGTGGCCATTCAGTACTCTAGGATGGGGAATGGAAGATAAATCATTGTTTGAAAGATATTTCCCAACAAGTTTCATGTCAACTGGTTATGATATTATTTTCTTCTGGGTTTATAGAATGATGTTCCAAGCAGAAAGTTTTACTGGTAAGAATCCGTTTAAAGATTGTTATATGCATGGTTTAATACGAGCTAAAGATGGAAGAAAGATGAGTAAGTCTTTAGGTAATGGAGTAGAACCAATTGATATGGTAGAAAAATATGGTGCTGATTCATTAAGATTCTATTTAACAACTAATTCAGCTCCAGGACTTGATTTAAGATTTGATGAAGATAAACTTACTTCAACTTGGAACTTTATTAATAAAATTTGGAATGCATCTAGATTTACATTAATGAATATAGAAGATATTAAAGAATTAGATTTCTCTAATTTAACCTTCAGCGACAAATGGATATTAACAAAATATAATAATACGGTAAAACAAGTTAGAAAGAACATGGACAGGTATGAATTTCAAAATGTAGGCACTGAATTATATAACTTTATTTGGTCAGATTTCTGTGATGGATATATAGAATTTAGTAAGTTTAACAGTGATAATGTTGGTACTAAGAGTACATTACTTTATGTATTAACAGGAATTCTTAAGATGTTACATCCATTTATGCCATTTGTTACAGAAGAAATCTATCAAATGCTTCCTATTAAAGAATCTGATAGTATTATGATTAGTGATTATCCAAAATATGAAAAGAAATTTGATTTTAAAGATACAATTGATTTAATGGATGAAATAAGGGATTTTATTACTAAAGTTAGAACATTTAAGAAAGATAATAATATTAGTAAATCTTCTAAATATACATTTAGAAGTTCAGGAGATATGGAAATAGAACAATTAATAGCTAACGTATTAAAATTAAATAAAGAAGATATTGCTTATCAAGAAGAAATAGATACTTTAGAAAAGTTAGTTTTAGACTATAGTAACAGTGTATTTAGTGCAAACATAGAGTTCTATTATACAATAACTGAAGAAGACAAAAATAAAGAAAAAGAAGCTTTAACTAAACAAAAAGAAGTGTTAGAATCTCAAATAGCAAGAAGAGAAAAATTATTATCTAACCCTGGTTATGTTAATAATGCACCTAAAGAATTAGTGGAAGAAGAAAAGATAAAATTAGAAAATGAAAAGAAAGAATTAGAAATAATTCTTTGGAAGTTAAAATAAAAAAAGGTAACTAATTGTTACCTTTTTTTAATGTTAATCTTAAATTATCTAACACTTGTTTATCATTTTTATCATCATTATTATTTAATAATTCATTATAACAAGCATCATAGTATTCATCTATTGTTTTATAATTATTTAAATTAATATATTCTATAAAATTATTTTCTTTTAAAACATCTTTTCCATCAAAATCTAGATGTTCAAATGTTTTTTTACAGATACCTTCATATTGAGGTAGTGAAGTTTGTCCTGGCAAATATTTATATTTATTTACTCGACCATAATTTCTATATAAAGTGAACAATGCTAAATCTGGATCTTCCGAATTCATAATATAATCTGCGATTGGTGAACATTCAATATCTATTCCGTTTTTACCATTTGTTTCTCTAGTATCAACATAACCGATGATCTTTCCTTTATTATTATAAACACAACCACCGATTGTTGTTACTGTACAATTATCAACTAATTCTTTTAAATCATTTCTATAATCCTCTGTTATATCTTCAATCTTTTTTTCGTGATTAATATATATAGTAGTACAAGTAGCAGATAACGCTCCTAAGAATAGTGCACTCGCAACTATAAAACCAGTCATAAATCTATTTTTTTTAGTTCTTTTTTCTTTAACTGGTTTTTTTTCAGTTATTACAAATTCTTCTTCATCGTCAATATCGTTTTCAATATCTATTAATCTTTCTTGGTGTTCTGAATAATTATTTATATAATCAGAACTTGATTTTTTCATTATTTCTAATCTTTCTTGATAAGAACAATTAATTTTGTTTCCGTTTGAATCATATCCTTGTTTTATGTGTTCTAATTCGTTTATATGATTTTGTGTTGATAAATCTTTTTGACGTTCAGCATTTACTTTTTTGATTTTTAAATTTGCTGTATGTTCAATTTCTTCATATGATTTAAAATTTGACATAAAATAGCCCCCTTTTTTTGAGCGAAAATAATATATCATAAAGTGGTACTTTTGTCAAATTTTTCAAGGGTTTAAATGGTGTTGTAAATTGTTATAAAATGGTGTTATAATTATTGTAGAGGTGATTATATGAATTATTGTATAAAATGCGGTTCTAAATTAGAATCAGGATCTAATTTTTGTAGTAGTTGTGGTGCAAAAATAGGTGATATTTCTAAAGTAGAGATAAAAAAAGAACCTAAAAAAAATACTGACAATACTAAAGTAATACTTATGTTAGGTATATTCTTAGTGTTATTTTCTACATTTATTTTGGGTATAATTACTTGGAAAAGTTTGAACGAAATTTTTAGAATAAGTTTCTTTGGATTTGAAACAATTTTGTTCTTTGCACTATCCTTTGTTTTGAAAAAAATTGATAGCAAAATAGACAGATTATTCTTTGTTATAGGCCTTTTGTTAATTCCTTACACTTTAACTTTACTTCCATATTATGGATTACTTACAGATTATTTTAATCAAGGACCTGGAATGTATGTATATTTAGCAATTTTATATTTTTTAACAAGTGTATTTTATTTATTAGTTAATAATAGTTTTAAAAGTAAATTTGTTAATTATTTATTCATGATTTCATTACTTTTGTCTTTTATAAATATAGGTTTATTCTTTAATAGTGGACATTCTGTTATAGCTTTATTAATTATTTTATATATGGTTGTTTTATATATTATGAGTTTATTTGATTTATTTAGTGAATCTTTTATTAAAACTATTAAAATATTTACAACAATAATGATTGGCGCAATTGTACCATATCTATTATTTACTTATTGTTTTATAAATAGTGATCTAGATAAAGTATTTAATATAGCTTCTTTAATAATTTATATATTTTTTGGTTATTTAAAGCTTCATAAAGATAATAAAATTTCTCTTGAAATAATTTTACCTATAACATATACTATTGTAGTCTCAGTATTAATATTTCGTTTATTCTATATGAATGAAGAATTATTTATGTATGTTTTAAGTGGTATTTGTATATTATTATCAGTTATATCGGTGTTATTCAATAAAAAATTATTTAGTTTATTAACTAGTATATTTACTTATGTTACTATATGTTTTTTATTATTAATAACATTAGTTATAGATAATAATATGGTAGTAATTATTTTATCTATATTCTTATTAATATATAACATATTTAATATAATATCTAAAAATGTATCAATTGCGCCTTACTTTATACCATTAAATATTTTTATATTAGTATTAGGTGTTATAAATGAATTTTTTGAAGTTAAATTTATTTATGTATTATTAGTTACTATATTTATATTCCTAATAATTTATTCTGTTTTAAAAATATGTAAGAATAAATATGCATTAACTTATTATGTAACATCGTTTGTATTATCAATTATTAGTACTTATAATATTAATTCTTTCTTATCGGAATTATATTCGAATAATATGTATGGAAGTAGATATTCATTTGATTATATTAATATAGGTATAATAGTTGCATTCTCATTATTATTTATACTTTCATATTTATTCAAAGAGCAAAAACCATTTAGTATTATCTCATTTATATTTTTAAATATTTCTGCAATTTCTATTATTAATAATTTCTATTACGGAATATTAATAACATCAGGAATAACATTATTTGGATGTATTTTGTTATCTAGATTTAAGAAGTTAGATCTAAAACCATATTTTATATATATACAAATAGCATTATTTATAGTTACTTTAACATCTCGATTTTCTTATCCAATATATGTATTATTAATAAATATATTGTTATATGTAATTGCGTATATAACTATATTAAAAATTAATAACGTTAAAGGATGGAGAATAGCGTATATAATTGTTGGTTTATTAGCTCTTTATAAAATTCTTGGAGTTATATTTACTGTAAGTACTATTGCATCATTAATATCAGTAATTTTAACTGGAATAATATTAGTTATACTATATTTATTAGATGCTGAAGATAATTTAGTTCTAACATTTATTTCTTTAGTAATACTTATACCTTATTATGACGTTGTAGCAGCTGAAATTAGTTTCCTAGAGGAATTATATATTTTACCATTTGTAATATATACATTTGTATTTACTGAAGTTATTAAGTTTAAAGATGAAACAAATAGAAAACTTAGTACAATTATTCCAATATCAATATTAAGTATATTTATGCTTGGTTTTAGTAAAGATATTCCTTCTATAATATTTGATGTTATATATTCTTTATTCTTAATATTCTTAGGTTTATATAGAAAATATACATATTTTATATACTTTGGTATAGTTATGATTATTTTAACTATTTTTATTCAATTATTCACAATTCTTGATAGTGTCGCAGCTGTAATATCATTAATTCTTATTGGTTTTATCTTAATTGGTATAGCAGTTTACTTAGAAGTTAAGAAGAATAATAAGCAATGATTTCATTGCTTTTTTTCTTTTTAATATGATATAATAAAATTGAAAAAGGGATGAATTTATGAGACTTAAAAATAGTTATTTTTATAGTGTAAGAGAAAATGTTAAAGATGAAGATTCTATAAGTGGTAATTTACTTGTGAGAGCTGGATTTATTAAAAAAACTTCATCAGGAATCTATATGTATTTACCTATGGGATTAAGGGTTTTAAAAAATATAGAAAAGATAGTTAGAGAAGAAATGGATAATTCTGGCTCAGAAGAAGTACTTATGCCTGCGTTAATAAATGAAGAGTATTTTGAAAAATCAGGAAGAAATAATGCTTTTGGAAAAGAAATGTTTAGATTAGAAGATAGATTTAATAAAAAATATGCTTTAGGTCCTACTCATGAAGAATTATTTGCATTAGCGGGTTCTATGAAAGTTAAATCGTTCAAAGATTTACCATTTAATTTATATCAAATACAAACTAAATATAGAGATGAAGCAAGAGCTAGATATGGTTTAATCAGAGTTAGAGAATTCTTAATGAAAGATGCATATTCTTTTGATAAAGATGAAAAGGGATTAGATGATAGCTATAATACGATGTACAATACTTATAAAAAAATATTTGGAAGATTAAAAATAAATTATAAAGTCGTTAGAGCAGATACTGGTAAAATGGGTGGCTCTTTATCTGAAGAATTTCAAGCTGTAACAGACATAGGTGAAGATACAATAGTTTTATGTGATAAATGTGATTTTGCATCAAATATAGAGGTATGTTCATCAATGATAATGGAAACAGAATCAAAAGAAAAGAATTTAGATAAGGACTTAATACATACACCAAATGCTAAAACGATTGATGAATTAAGTAATTATTTAAATGAAACTAAAAATAAATTTGTTAAAACGATTATATATAATATAGATGGAAAATTATATGCTGTTTTAGTAAAAGGTGATTCAACTGTAAATGAAGATAAACTTGCTAAATTAATGAATGCTGAAGAAGTTGTAGTAGCTTCACCTTTAGAAATTAGTAAAAATGTTAATACAGAATTAGGATTTGTTGGGCCTATCGATATAAATATACCTATAATAATGGATAACGAAGTAGAAGTAATGGCTAATTTTATAGTAGGTTCTAATAAAAAGGATTATCATTATAAAAACGTTAATATAAATGACTTTAATGTAGATTTTAAAGGAGATATTAGAAATGTTAAAGAAGGAGATGCTTGTCCAGAGTGTGCTGGAAAACTCTATTTTAAAAAAGGTATCGAATGTGGTAATTTATTTAAATTAGGTACAAAATATTCTGAAAAATATGATTTGAAATATTTAGATAAAGAAAACAATTTAATACCTGTTCAAATGGGTAGTTATGGAATTGGAATAGGAAGATGTTTAGCCGCAATTGTAGAACAAAACAATGACGAAAACGGAATAATTTGGCCAATGCAAGTTGCACCATATAAAGTAGCAATAGTTGTTATTGATACCTTAAACATTGATCAAATGGATGCTGCAAATCATTTATACAAAGAATTAATGGACGCAGGAATTGAAACTATTCTAGATGATAGAGATATTCGTCCGGGAGTTAAATTTAATGATATGGATCTTATAGGTATTCCTATTAGAATTACAATAGGTAAAAAAATAATAGAGCATTTAGTAGAATTAAAGAAAAGAAATGAAGAAGAAGCAAAAGAAAAATCAGTATTCGATATAATATATAATATTCAAGATATAATTGAAGAAGAAAGTATATAGGTGTAGTATGAAAAAAGAAAAATATATAAAATCTGTTAATAGATATGAAAAAATAATGATTGTTTTTTCTCTTCTAACTTTTATATTTAGTTTTATAATAATTCCTTTTTTCAAAGATAAAAAAAATGGCTTTATTATAATTATAGTAATATACTCATTATTAATCATTTGTGATTTAATACTAATTATAGTAGCGAAATTATTAGATAATAAAAAGTTTGATTTTAAAGATAAATTTTTACCAGGTTATATCTCTAGTAAAACAAGAATGAGTTATATATTCTTATTTTTATCAGTTTTCTATTGTATTTTTATTGTATCTGGATTTATATATTGCTTATTAAAATATTTTTTATAGAAGAAAATTATGTTTCTTCTTTTTTTTGACAATATTTTCACTCTTTTAAACATATTATTGTAACAGGTGATAGTATGAAAATATTAAAAAACTTTTTAATGGTAAGCATAACTGTTTTGATAGGCATTCTAATTGGAAATCAAATATATAAGAATTCCAACTTTAACTCTAAAGAGGTTTTTGATGAAAAAAATATTATTTATTTACTTCAATATGGTGTATATAGTTCAAAAGATAATATGAAAAATAGTGCTTCTTCTTTAAGTAATTATTTTTATTATAAAGATAGTGATGGTTATCACGTAATCATAGGTATAGTTAGAAACAAGGATAATTTAGAAAAAATAAGGGATTCTTATGATGTTACGTCGAATATATACTTAAAGGAGGTAAAAATAACTAATATGGAATTTTACGAGAACTTAGGCCAGTATGATAATTTGATAAGTAAATCAAGTGATAAAAATTTTATTATTAATGCTGAAAAACAAGTCCTTAGTAAATATGAAGAATTAGTTTTAAATAATGAGTAATATTTTAATTAAAGATTTGCCTATTTTAGAGAGGCCTAGAGAACGTTTGTATAAATATGGAGTAAATAGTCTTTCTAATGAAGAACTTCTCTCTATTATTCTTAAAACAGGGTATAAAAATAGATCTGTAAGAGATTTATCAGAAAAATTATTAAAGGAAGTAAAAGATATAAATAGCTTAAAAGATATATCTATTAATAAATTATTAAATATAAAAGGAATAGGTAAAGTAAAAGCTATTACATTGATTGCGTCTATAGAATTAGGTAAAAGAGTGTATGAACAAAAAGATTTATTAAGAATTAAATTAGATTCTTCTAAAAATATATTTGATTATATAAAAAAAGATCTATTATATAAAAAACAAGAATTTTTTTATTGCATTTATTTAGATAGTAAAAAGTATTTAATAGAAAAAAAATTACTATTTGTAGGTACTTTAAATAAATCTATTGTACATCCTAGAGAAGTATTTAAATATGCTTATTTATTATCTGCAGATTCAATTATTTGTGTTCATAACCATCCTACAGGAGATATTCTTCCATCAAAAGATGATATTTTGTTTACTAATAAATTAATTGAAATTGGTAAAATTAATGGTATTAATGTTATAGATCATATAATTATTGGGAATAATAATTATTATAGTTTTTATGATAATAATGATATGTAGGTGATTATATGAAAAAGAAAAAGAATAATAAATATTTGATTATTCTTATATTGTGCTTATCTGTTTTTCTTTATTTGCTTATTAGTAATAATAATAATAATAATAATAAAAATAAATTAAAATCAGATATAAGTAACAGTGTTTTAAATGCTGAAATTAAAGAATTAAAAAGCGAAATAAAAGATTTAAAAGAAATAAATGATATCAATTCCCTATTAACTGATAAAAAATCAATTAATGCATCTTTGATATATAGAAGTATGCCTTATTTTCATAACATTATTATTATTAATAAAGGTAAAAATAACAAGGTAAAAAAAGGTTATGCAGTTATAAATAAAGATGGGTTAATAGGGGAAGTAATAAACGTTAGAAATAACACATCAAAAGTTAGATTAATTACTAATTCAGATAATAATTATATATCTGCTAAATTTAATTATAAAGATAAAGATTATATTGGGATAATAAAAAACTATAACATTAAAACAAATGAATTATTATTAGAAAATGTAATAGGGGATCTAAACAACAATATTATTGGACTAGATGTTGTTACTTCTGGTCTTTCTTCTAAAATGCCAAGTGGTATACTTATTGGAAATATTACAAAACTTAAAAAAGATGAATATAATTTATCTAATACAATTATTATAAAAATAAGCGCAGATATAAATGATTTAAATATTTTGAAAGTTGTTGGTAAAGATGATTAGCGCTATTAGTATATTTTTAGATATTTTTAATTATAAATACATAAATAATAACTCGCTTTTTTTATCTTTATTTACTATATCATCTTTATTATTTATAAAAAGGGATAAAAACTACTTTTTAAAGCTCGTTTTTCTTGGTTTAATATATGATTTGATATTTACTAATTATATTCTTGATCCATTTATTTTTATAATAATTGGATTAATAATTAAATTTTTTTATAGTTTTTTAGAAGAAGGTATTATTAATAACATTTTTATATTACTAATAGTTTTATTATTTTATATTATTATATTAACTATATTTTTAAACGTATTTAAAATTAATATTATAGATTTTAATAATATTTTATTGATTTTAAGACATTTTGTTCTAATTAATATTATTTATGTAATTATTGTTTCAATTATTAAATATAAGTGATATTATTTAAATTTATCTCATATGTTATTAATGGTGATAATATGAAATTTAGACTTAAAAATAAAATATATGAATCATTAATAGTAATAGTAATTATTTCTTTTGGAACTTTAATAATTAGAAAAAACGAACCTTTAAAGGGTAATTTATATAATATTATTTATAATACTAATATTTCATTTTCTAAAATAAAGAGTATATATAATCAAAAAATTGGATCTGTTATACCTTTTGAAAACGTTATCAAAACAAAAGAAGTATTTAATGAAGATTTGAAATACAAAGAAATATCAAAATATGATAATGGAGTTAAATTAACTTTAGCTAGTAATTATTCAATACCTATTCTAAGTAATGGTATTGTCGTATTTATAGGGAATAGAGATAATTTAAATAAAACTGTTATAATAGAAGATGAAAATGGAATAAATTATTATTATGGTAATCTAGACAATGTAAATGTAAAACTATATGATTATGTTTCTAAAAATGACTTGTTAGGTAATGCACAAAATAACGAATTATATTTATTATTTAATAAGGATGGAAAATATCTTGATTATAAAGAATTTCTTAAATAAAATAAAAATAAGCAAATATACATATTTTATAATTTTACTTTGTTTAATCACTGGTCTTGTTAAAGAATTATTAATAGTATCATTGTTAGTGTTATTTCATGAATTTGGGCACTATTTTTTAAGCTATATTTTTAAATGGAAAATATGTAAAATAGATATATACCCTTTTGGAGGATTTATTAAATATGAAGATCAAATAGATAAACCGTTATTACAAGAATTTATAGTAACAATCGCAGGTCCTATATTTCAATGCTTTTTATATTTGATAATAATAAGTTTTAAAAACTATCTATCTAAATATGATATTGATATGTTAAAAAACTATCATATAGCCATGTTATGTTTTAATTTAATTCCTATAATACCTTTGGATGGATCTAAAATGTTAAATATTATTTTAAATAAAATGTTTAGTTTTAAGAATTCCAATAGTATTTTATCTGCTTTATCTGTTTTGTTCTTATCTATATTTATGTTTTATTTTAAAAATAATTATTCATACTATTTATTAATATCATTTTTACTATATGAAACGATTCTTTTTATTAAAAATAAAAAATTTTTGTTTTATAGATTTGTTTACGAAAAATTACTTTATAATAACAATTATAAAAAGATAATTAGAATAAATAATATTTTTAAAATGAAAAGAAATAGAAAACATCTATTTAAAAACAAAAATAGATATATATCAGAAAAAGAATATATAAAAAAAGGAGTATAACTCCTAATAAGGTCTATAATATGGTCCGTAGTATGGATACACAGGATAATAATAATTAGGTCTGTTATTATTATAAAATAAAGGTGCGACTAGGCCACCTGTTAAACCACCTAATATAAATGGACCAATAAATCCACCTGCAAATCTATTATCATTTCTTCTGTTATAATAATTGTTCATAGTAAACTCCTTTCATATTATTTTATGAATATTTTTATAAATAGTTCATATTTTTATATAAAGGAGAAAAATATGAAAATAAATGAGGAAATAAAAGTAAAAATATATAAGAAAAAAATTATTTTACTATCGCTTGTAATTGTTTTTATAGTTGGTTTATTATTTGGAAGCATATATTTATCTGTTATAGATAATGAAAACAAAAAAGTAGTAATAAATTCTGTAAAAGAATATATTTATGGATTTAACAAAATAAATTTTGTAAATAAATTAGAAATATTTAAAACTAGTTTATTTAGATATTTATCATATTTTTTATCTATATGGTTATTAGGAATATCTGTTATTGGTTTACCAATAATAATTCTTATGCTTTTTTTTAATGCTTTTTCTACAGGTTTTAGTATATCTAGTATATTTGCTTTATTTAAATTTAAAGGAATAATTGGAATAATTTTTTATATGTTTCCTAGTAATATTATATTTATACTTTATAGTTTGTTTTTGGGAGCGTATTCAATTGATATATCATTAAAACTTGGTAAATATGCACTTAAGAAAAAAGCATTTAATTTTAATAGTTTTATGAATAAATATTTTTTATTATTATTAATATCAATAATATTATCAGTACTTATGTCATTGTCTGATGCATTTTTATCACCGACTTTATTTAAATTATTTACTAAGTTATTAAAATAATATATAATTTTAATAGAGGTAATAATATGAAGTTAAGTAAATTGTTAAATAATACTAATATTAAATATGAAAATGATATAGAAATAAGTGGTATAAGTATTGATTCTAAAACTGTTAAGGAAAATGAATTATTTGTAGCGATTAAAGGTTATATAAGAGATGGCCATGATTATATAAAAGAAGCTTTAAATAATGGAGCGTCTGTTGTTATAGTAGATGATAATAGATATGATGAATTTAAAGATCTAGGATATGTACTTAAAACAAGTAATACAAGAGAAATATGTTCCATAATAGCGTGTAATTATTATGATAACCCATCTAAAGATTTTACTTTAATAGGAATAACTGGTACTAAAGGTAAAACATCTACTGTGTATATGATTAGAAATATACTAATGAATTCTGGTAAAAACGTAGGTATGATTAGTACTGTGGCGTCTTATATAAATGATACTAAAATATCTGATAATGATAGAACAACACCAGAACCTTTTACTTTACAAAAAACATTTGATTTAATGAGAAAAGAAAACTGTGAATACGTAGTTATGGAAGTTTCTTCACAAAGTTTAAAACTAGGTAGAGTAGATCATTCTTTCTTTGATATAGGTTTATTTTTAAATTTATCTGATGAACATGTATCTAAAAATGAACATGAATCTAAAGAAGATTATTTCTTATGCAAAGCTAGATTGTTTGATATGGTTAAAATAGGTTTTGTTAATATTGATGATGATTATGGAAAATGGTTAATTGAAGAAAAGACATGTGATTTTATAACTGTTTCTTTAGGAGAAGTAACTGATTTATCTATTAGTAATAGATATACAGCTTTTAAAACAAATATAAATAATGAAGAATGGGATGTATATGTACCTATAATAGGTAAATTTAACGTATTTAATGCTTTGTTTTCTATAAAAGTATGTAATTACCTAGGTATTGATAAAAACTCTATAATAGAGGGCTTAAAAAAATCTATAATACCTGGTAGATCAGAACTAGTAGATAATAAATTAGGTTTAACTATAATGATAGATTACGCACATAATACTAAATCACTAGAAAGTATATTAGTAGGATTAAAGAGTATATCTAAAGGAAAATTAATAACGGTATTTGGATGTGCAGGAGATAGAGATAATTCTAAAAGAAAAGAAATGGGTAGATTATCAGGAATTCTTTCTGATTACACTATAATAACAAATGATAATCCAGGGTATGAAGATCCATATAAAATATGTCTAGAAATAGAGGCTGGAATCAAAGAAATAACAAATAACTATGAAATAGTTATAGATAGAGAAAACGCAATTAAAAAAGCCGTTAAAATGGCTAATAAAGAGGATATAATATTACTTGCGGGTAAAGGACATGAAAATTATCAAATAATTGGGGAAGAAAAGATACCTTTCTCAGAAAAGGATATTATTAAGGAACTAAATGAAGAAGCACTAAATAAATAGTGCTTTTTATTTACTTAAAGGTCTATTTATTGTATAATATCGCTAGAAAAAGGTGATTATATGAAAAAGGTTATAGTTGGTATTAGTGGGGGAGTAGACTCAATAGTTTCTGCCTATTTATTAAAGGAACAAGGATACGAAGTAGAAGGTCTATTCATGAGAAATTGGGACTCTAACGTTAATAATGATTTTAATGGGAATCCTACTTTAAATAACAATATTTGTACTCAAGAACAAGACTATAATGATGCTTTAGAAGTATGTAATAAATTAGGAATTAAACTTCATAGAGTAGACTTTATAAAAGAATATTGGGACTATGTATTTACTTATTTTTTAGATGAATTAAAAAAGGGGAGAACTCCAAATCCTGATATTATGTGTAATAAATATATTAAGTTTGATATGTTTAAAAAAGAAGCTGATAAATTAGGTGCGGACTTTATCGCAACTGGTCATTATGCCAAAATGAAAGATGGTAAATTATATAAAGCTAAAGACGAGAATAAAGACCAAACATACTTTTTATCACAAGTATCCAAAGAACAATTATCTAATGTTATATTTCCTTTAGGAGATATAGAAAAAACAGAAGTTAGAAAAATAGCTAAAGAATTAGGATTAATTGTTGCGGATAAAAAAGATTCTACTGGCATATGCTTTATTGGAGAGAGAAATTTTAAAGAATTTTTAACTAATTATTTACCTAATACTCCAGGCAAAATAGTAGATATAGATACTAATAAAGAACTTGGTGATCATATAGGACTAATGTACTATACAATTGGTCAAAGAAGAGGATTAGATATTGGGGGTAATTCTGAAAGACTATATGTAGTTGGTAAAGATCTAGATAAAAATATCTTATATGTTTCTCTAGGTGATGATACTAAGTATCTTCAAACAACATCTGCAGTTATAGAAGATATGAATTTTATATCTGATGAAAGACCAAAGAACGCTACTGCTAAGTTTAGATATAGACAAAAGGAAATTCCAGTAGAAATAGAATATTTAGATGATGGAAATATTATTGTACATTATGATAACGTTAAGTCTGTGACTCCAGGTCAAGCATGTGTTTTATATTTAAATGATGAATGCCTAGGTGGTGGAATTATTAAAGAAGTAAGAAAAGATAATAAAAAACTTTGGTACTTATAGGAGAAGCCTATGTATAGAGAAGAAATAAATAATCTTGTAAAAGATAATGAGTATAATGTCATTAATTATTTGATTACATTTACTAATACACTAAAAGAAAATTATGATACAGATCCAGAGAATCTTTGCAAGATATTTAATTTTATAATTGAATACAAAGAATTAGATCATATTAATACTAAATCAATATTAAGAAAAGATAATGAAGGTTTGTATCATATTGAAATAAACGATAACTTAGATTATGAAGAAACCAGATTGCAAATGATAAAAGAAATCTACGTTTATTTTATAATAGAATATTTAAAGAATAAAAATAAAATAAATGAGAATATTTTTTTTGAAAGTCAGTTTTATTTTCATTTTTCTAGGTTAGAAAATGAATGTGATATTGATTGTATTATAGATTATTTTTCAAGAACTATATTATATGAAACAGAAAACAATAAAAAAGTTAAAAAAAAGAATATAAAAAAAATTAACAAATTACAAAAGAAAATATTAAGGTTGGTGAGACAAAATTGAAGAAAGTAACTATTTTTGGTGGTGGGACTGGAATGTCCACTCTACTTAGAGGTTTAAAAGAATTTCCAATAGATTTAAGAGCAGTTGTTTCTGTTTGCGATGATGGTAGAAGTACTGGTAAACTTAGAAAAGAATTTAATATACCTGCGATGGGTGATATTAGAAAGGTGATGACAAGTTTAGCTAAAACAGAGCCATTAATGGAAAAACTATTAGAATATAGATTTAATACGTGTTCAGATTTAAATGAACATACAGTAGGCAATTTATTATTAACCGCAGGTTCTCAAGTTACAGGAAATCTTTCTGATGGGATAAAAGCTATATCTAAAGTATTGAATTTAAAAGGTAGAGTAATTCCTTTTTCTGAAGATAATGTAACATTAGTAGCTAAGATGAATGATGGTTCAACTGTAGTAGGGGAAAGTGAGATAACTGAAAGCCCTCTCAAAATAAAAAAAGTATACTATAAAGAAGAACCAAAAGTATGTGATGAAGTATTAGAATCAATTAAAGAATCAGACCTTATTATATTTAGTATGGGTTCACTATACACAAGTATTATTCCAAATTTACTAAGTAAAGATGTAATTAAAGAAATTGATAAATCTAAAGCTAAAATAATGTATGTATGCAATATGATGAGTCAACCAGGTGAAACAGATAATTTTAAAGTTAGCGATCATATTAAAGTAATAAATAGTTATTTAGGAAAAAGAAAAATAGATGTTGTAATAGCTAATTCTGGTAAAATAGATCCTGTAATAGCTGAAAAATACGCTACTGAAGAACAAAAAGACCCAATAGTAATAGACAAAGACAATATCAAAACAAAATTAAAAACTGGAAATTATGTAACATTAGAAGATAATATGATAAGACACAATGTTATTAAAGTATCTTTAGATATATTTTCTTATTTATTAGATTTATAGCTATAGTTTTCTATAGTTTTTCTTTACTTTCACTTGACATTTTACTTAACATAGTATAAAATTAACTTATACTAGGAGGGATATGGTATGATGGAAAGATTAAATGAAATTTTAAGTGAGTCAGGTGTTTCAAAAGTTAAATTAGCTAAATATTTAGGTGTTAGTAGACAAATGGTATATAATTATTTAGAAATGGATACAGTAAATGATTGGCCATTAGAGAAAAAAATGAAATTATTTACTTTATTCAATATTAAATCAGCAGATGAAATAGGGGATGTAGAAGTAGATAACGATTTTATTAAACATATAAATAATTTGATAAATGATGAGTCCTCTACCCTAATAGAGAAGGGGGGACTATACTTTGACGGTATAGGTGCCGGTGATCAAAAGGTATTAAATGATATAATATATTTATTAAAAGATAAATTATCTAATGATGATAAAGAATCAAGTGATATATGCAAATATTTATATTATTTTGTAGAAACTTTAGAAACTAATCCTGAAACTAAATATATTTTAGCTTATATAGCTAAATCAACTGGTTTTATTAAAGCTGACGAATTTGCATTCGACGCTGATAAACAGTTCGCATTTGAAAGTATATTCTATTCTGCTATGCTAATGTACATTAATGGAAGTGCATCTAGAGAAAAATTAATTGAGGTGCATAAGAAGTTTGAACAATCAATCGAAATAAAGCACGAAGAAAAATTATCTAGAACTCAAGAATTATATACAACTCAAGCTCAAGCTTTAAAAGAACTTGGATATACTGAATTGACAAGAGAAAACTCTACAGAAGTACTTGAAAAAATGGCTGAAATTGAATCTAGAAAAATATAAATATAATTTCATATAATAATTATTATGTTAACTAATAAATATTTTTTAAACAAAAAAGAAAGTAACTTATGCTGCTTTCTTTTTATTATCCTTATCCTTATCCTTTTCAGGTTTTAATATTAATTTTTTAATATTATTTTTATTAATAAATTTTCTTTTTTCATCAGTATCTAATATATCACTTTTTATTTTTTTTATATTACCAAAACTACATACATATTCACTGACATCATCATATTTTTCTATAACGATAATACTTCTCTCAGTACCATCAGGTAGTTTTTCTCTTGATTTGAATGCTCCAACACGTCCATTCTTAAAGTTAGTGCATAAGAATCTAAAATAGATTCCATTATCTTTTTTCTTCTTTTTCTTAGATGTTTTTGATAAATCTTCAAGTTTTTCTAAATCATCAGTAGGATATATATGTTTAATTATATGTAAATTATTCTTATTATATCTATTTGATGTTATGGTATATACTTTACCATAATAGTTTGAGCCACAAATATAAACACGATTTTTTCTTATATGATATTCACCGTTATCAGTATAAATATCTGCTTTTTTGTCAAATAATTGTTTAGCTTTACTAGCATTATCATTTAACTTTTTCTTCTTAACAGCTTTCTTAAAATCGATGATCTTTGCCATATTTATGCTCCTCTCCCCTTCTCTAACGAAGGAATTATATTATATAATATCTGTTATTAAAAGTCAATGAGACTATCTAAAGATATCATTTATTTTTCTATTATTTTTATATCTAATAGAGTCTTCGTTTTTTCTAATTATTTCTTTAGCGTTCTTATTAAATACTATATCTATTTCTTCGTCTGTTAGATACTTTTTATATAACTTTTTAGCTCTATCTATAAATGTATAATCATCTCTATCATAATGTATATCAGTACCAACAAATGATAATAATTTATTTTTTAATATATATTTCATTGTTTTTTTTGCTTTAGATCCATATTTGCCAAGAATACTATCTACATTACATTGTAATAATATTCCATTATTAACCATTTCATGAATCTTATTATAATCATTTTGAAATGCTGTATATCTTTCTGGATGAGCTAAAATAACTTTAAAACCTATTTTTAATAAATCATTAAATATTTCTAGATATTCTGGATAAATACCATTCATAGGTAGTTCCACTAAAATATATTCAGTATTATTTAATGAACATATTTTATTTTCTTTTATTAATTTATAAATATCTTCAAATATATATATTTCATTACCTAAATATAAATTTATATTAATATTATTATTACTTAATTCCTTTTGTAATTCTTTTAATTTGACAATATTATCTAGTTTTTTACTAGTATAAGTAGTGCCATCTATATAGTGTGGTGTTAAAATTATGTCTGTTACACCACTGTTTGATAAAGATTCTAATATATTAATTGATGTTTCAATATTTTCTGAACCATCATCTACCCCATATATTAGATGTGAATGTATATCAATCATTATTTATTTTCACCGTAGTAATAATAATATTTACCATATACTCCGCTAGTAGAATCTATATTATTAACAATAAATCCCGCTATTGGAGCTTTTGCTTTTTGTAATGAATTTCTAGTATTTATAAATTCACTTTTTGGTGTCTTCTTATTACTTGATACTATAACTACTTTATCAACCATAGAAGACATTATTATTGAATCTGGTAAACCAGAACATGGTACACCATCAAATATAATCTTATCGTAATGTTTTTTTAGTTCTTTTATTAATTCTTTATTCTTAGTAGAATTTAATAATTCAGATGGGTTTGGTGGAATTGTACCTCTTGTAATAACACTTACACCTGGTACACTAGTTTTCTTTATATATTCACCAAAGTTTTCAATTTTATCAATTAATAAATTTGAATAACCTTTGGTATTTGTTATTTTAAATATTTTATGTAATCTACCTTTTCTCATATCAGCATCAATTAATAATACTCTTTTATTATTTTGAGCAAAACTTATTGCTAAGTTACTACTAATAAAACTTTTACCTTCTCCAGGTATTGAACTAGTGATAAGCATAGTTCTTATTGTTTTTTCTACAGATGAGAATTCTAAGTTAGTTCTTAGAGTTTTAACACTTTCACTAACTACAGATTTAGGATATTTTGCTAAAATAAGTTCAGTGTTTGTATATTTTCTTTTTTTACCTTTTCTCTTTTTATTTAAATCTTCAATTCTACTTCTAAATACTTTAGATAGTATTGGTAAATCTAATTCCTCTTCTATTCCATCATGATATTTAATAGTATCATCAAAGTAATAAACTACAAATAATATACCAACTGATAAGAATATACCAGCAGCAAATGCTAATACTAAATCTCTATTTAGAGTATTATTTGATACAACATTATTTATTTCAGGAACATCAACTATACTAACGTTATTCATTTCATAAATATTTTTAATTTCTTTAATAAATACATCTGCTGTCACTTTAGTAATACTATATGCTTTTTCTGCATCTTTATCTTCAACAGAAATCTTTATTATTTCAGTATCATTTAATGAAGATACACTTATTTCTTTAGCAAGTTCATTAATATTTGTTTTAATACCTAATTCTTTTTTTACTTGTTTTAAAACTTTTTTACTTTTAACAATTTCAGTATAAGTATTAATTAAATTTTTATTAAGCATAACATCATTTTGAGTAATAGTATTAGTATTATTATCAGCTTTAACTAATGCTATTGTAGTATAAGTACTATATTTAGGTACTTTTAAAGTCATATTATAGGCTAAAATTAATGTTATACATAATAGTATTGAAATAAATATAAAATAAAACTTTTCCTTTAGATAAACTAGGAAATCTTTAATATTAATCTCTTCCATAACCATTCCCCTTCAAATACGCATTATATTATACATAAATATTAAAAAAATGCAAATAAATTTGCACTTTTTCTTCTATTTTTTTAAATAATCATTTATCTTATTTTGAGCTATTTTTACAGTAATCATATCGGGTTCCATAACATATAAATTTATATCACCCATACTGTATGTTGGCTGCATATCCCCTGCTCCATCTAAACTATATGATTCTGTTTCCCATTTTTTTAAATCTGATAGCTCAAATTTTGCTAAATTAGTAATTTCATCATAACTCATATTAGTCTCAATTGTACCTTCGGTATTTTTTAATATTTTATCATATCTAATTAAATACTTAGGGTTAGACATCTTATTAATTATTGCTGTAATAACAGCTTGTTGATTTTGTCCTCTATGTCTATCACCAGATTCATATATTTTTCTTTCTCTAGCAAATCTAAGAGCGCACTCACCATTTAAATGTTGTTCACCAACAATATAATGGCAATTCTTGTTTCCATCAAATTCAGTATCAGAATTAATATCTATACCATCTATTGTATCTACCAATTTAACAACTGTATTAAAACTTACCTTTGTATAATAATTAATATCAATACCAAGTAAATCTTCTATAGTATTAATACTCATATCTATTCCATATACACCTGCGTGTGTTAATTTATCTCTAACACCTGTAGTACCGTGTAATTGAACATAATAATCTCTTGGAATAGAAACTAATAATACTTTTCTTTTAGTAGGATTAACAACTGCAACTATATTAACATCTGATCTAGCTGTATCAGAAACTGATCCTCTACTATCACTACCACTTATATAAACAATAAATGGTTCTTTTGTTAAATCAATTTTCTTTTCTTCTTTTTCTTTAACAACCTTAATTGAATAACTATAAACCTCTTTATCTTCATTAGTAAATTCAACATTATTTTCTTCTAATAATTCTAGATATGAATCACTTACAACCAAAGCATCAATTTTACCTTCGTATAATGAACCAATCATTGTTCCTATTTCTTCATATGTTTTATCATAAAATTTCATTCTTTTTTCTAACTTTTTAGTACTTTTATCTAAATAATTATCTGTAGACATAAAACCAATGTTTTTATCAGTTAAATCAAGAATTTCACTATATTCTTTATTCTTTAATGTAAGAACTTTATAATTAATAGTTTCATATTCTATATTTGTTGCTTTTTTAATATAACTAACTGTTTTATCAGCGTATCTACAACCAAATGCATATATAACTATTAATAATAAACTAATAATACCTATAAATACTTTTAAACCACTTTTCTTACTTTTTAATAATGTAAAAAATAAAATAGCCCGTATTGCAGTAACAACTGTACTTAATATAACAAATGGTTTTGTAGTAAGAACATTTAATTTAAAAACATAGAATAATAAACCAAATGAACTTAACGTTAATAAAGCCATTATTAGATACTTTATAAATCTCTTCATATAAATTCACTTCCTTAATTAAAAGTCCTTAATATTATACCTAAAAAGCGATAAAAATCAAGGTTTTACCTTGATCTATATTTAAATAAACTAAATATTCCTATAAAACTACCAAATGTATCAATAAATACATCTATTATTTCACCAGATCTTCCATTAACAAACAATTGATGTACTTCGTCGCTAATAGAATATAGTAAACATATTATTAATGAATATACTATATATTTTCTTTTTATATTAAAACAATTCATAACTAATAAACCTAATATTAAATAAACACAAAAATGCGCACATTTTCTTACTGGTTTAAAAGTTTTTTTAATTGTTTTATCACAATCTGTTTTATTAATTTTACAAATAGTATTTTTTATAAAACCATCACTTAATCTAGTAGAATCAGTAGCTTTTTGATTACTAAAACAAAATATTACTATCATCCATAAGATTACTAGTAATATTTTAATTATATTCTTTTTCATATTCCTCTCTAGCCTCTTTACTAGATATTTTAAATGAACAATATATAAAAGTTGCCATAAAAACAAAAATTATGTCTAATAATAATATTCCTATCTTCATATTATGTTCTCCTATTATATAAATATAATACTATAATATGAGGTTAAAGTAAAGGTTAGACTAAAAAATTCATTACTAAATCTATTAATATTTGTTTTTCTTTAGGATTTGACTCTGCGATTAAAAGAGTTAACGCAACAAGTGTATTATTATCTATTACTCTCTTACCTTCTTTAAATAGGATATTATAATACTCTAGGAAATATATAAATAAAGTTGCTGCTATTCTCTTATTACCATCTATAAATACATGATTTTTAATAATTAAGTATAAGAAATTACTAGCTTTTTCTTCTATTGTTTTATACACATCTTCTCCTCCAAAAGAAGCATAAATATTATTAATAACTGAAGATAAACCCTTATTTCTTTCTAAAGCAAATATATCGCTTTGACTATTAAATTTTAATAAACTAATTATATCTAAACAGTTTTCATAAGTTATAACTTCATCTGATTTAGTCCCTTTAGGTACTTTTAAAGTTCTATGATCATATTCATCTAATAAATCTAAAGCGTCATTGTATTCATTTATAACTTTAATAATCTCTTTAGCTTCATCACCATCAATATCATCTTCAATTCTACTAGCGATATCAATAAGTTGAACTTTTTTCTCTAAATATTCTAATCTTTTTTGATTAACAGTATATCCCTTTAATAAATGGTCTTTTAAAACATTAGTTGCCCATTTTCTAAAAGCAATACCTTTCTTACTGTTAACTCTATATCCTACGGATATAATCATATCTAGATTATAATAATTAGTTGGTTTATCAGAAAATTCGGAAATTCCGAATTTTCTGATAGTTTCACTTTCTAACAGTTCACCAGATTGATAAATATTTTTTATATGCTCGTTAATTGTTGATTTAGCTTTATCAAACAATTTAGACATTTGAGTTTGATTAAGCCATACAGTATCTTCATTCATATTCACCTCTAATCTTACCTCTTGATTCTCAAATATTATTATTTCATTATTCATAAATATACCCTCCTTTTTTGAAATAATATTTGTATTAATTACCCCCATAAAAGCGCAAAACGGGATATACCCCGTTTTCCATTTCTGGAGAGGTATACCCCGCGGATATGTTAATTTACTTTCTAGCCTAGTAAATAACGGTACGCGATACAAATTGTCATATTAACACTTGCTAGAATAATTAATACAATTAAATATTAACAAACATATATTCGTATGTCAATTATTTTTTATCATTTTTTACAAAATCTATTATTTCACTAGAAGGAAATCTAAAACTAAACACAGTTTTATTATTATAATTAGTAATCGCAAAGTCTCCTAAAGTAATGATATCCATACCAATTAAAATATCAATACCTGGTCCAAGCTTACCACTCGCAATCATAACGTTTTCTATATTTAATCTGTTAGGTAAATGAAGACTTAATATATATTTATGAGCTTTGTATCTACCACCAGCAGTTTCTGCAACCATTTCACCTACTGGTTCTAAGTTCAATTTACTAGCAAGTTCATCCGATATAACTGTCATAGTAGATCCAGTATCCCAAAGAGCTATATAACGCCTTTTTAAAGGCTTAAATCCTTTATTAAACTCTTTAGTAGTATAAATACCTACAGGAGTCTTTAACACCCCTACTTTCCTATCTACAGTAAGCGTAAAACTAATTGGATTTAACTTCATAATATCACCATAATAATTATATCAAAAAAACATACTAATTGTATGTCTTTATTTAATGATTATATTCTTTCTATGTTATTTATATATTCTTTAGATTTATATCCGATTCTTCCTTCTTTAGCTAATCTACTATATAAAAAACATAATGGAATATTATTATTTTTAGCAATTAAATCTTTATTATCATAATTAGATAATATTTCTTTATAATCTTTATCATCTATCATTTCATTCAAAGCTAATTTATCTATATCATCCTCATCATCACTATCTTCTATTAAAGTCTTATTCTTTAATTTATTAAAATCATGTTTTAAATGCATTAATTCATGATATAAAGTAAAATAAAATGAAGCCTTTTCTTTATAATAAGTAGTCATATATATTACAGGTGTATTAACTTTAACTCTAACACAGCCTCTAACCTTACTTCCTTTTAATGCATCTTCTATATATAAAATAATTCCATACTTTTTAAATAAATTAATTAAGTTCTCTTTATTAAACTTTCTATTTCTTTCTACTTTCAATTCTTCTAATAATTTATTTATATTATTTGAATTATAATCACATATTTCAATATCTTTTGTCATAATATCGCAATGTCTAATCCAAAGATATATTTTTTTATCATCACTATTCTCTCTCTTCTTAAATAAATATCTCTTTTCTAAAAACGAATCAAACATATCAATATCTTTAATATTCAAAAAATCAATAAGGTCAATATAATTTTGAACATTAGATGTAACATCATGAAGTACAATCCAATTTCTTTTTTCCATTTCTTTTATCGAATAACTATTTAAAAAATATTTTAATTCTTTTTCAGAATCAAATTTATCTTTCAAGTATTCACTAATTTTTTTCTTATACTCAACTTGATATATTAGATTAGCATCAATTCCAGTTAATAAAGAAATTGCCAAAATTAAATCTACTGACAAATTTGTTTTATCATTAATTATTTCATTCATATGTTTTTGACTAATATTTAATCTATCCGCAAACTCAGTTTGTGATATTTTATAATAATCCAAATAATCTTTAAGCATATGTCCAAAACCACTCATATTATCCCTCCTTATAGTGTTTATCATCTATTTCTTCAAACACTATTTCATCTATTTCAATTTCATTATATGGATATTCTCCTACTGGTCTCATATATAATCTTAATTTACTATTTAATCTTGCTGTATATATTTCTTTTAAATTAACCCTCTTCTTCTCTATATGATATACATTTTTATAAACACTAATTAACAATTTATGAAGATTATCTGAACTAATAATTAATTTTTCTATATCTTCTAATCGTTTTATTTCATCCTCTTTATGTTTATTAAACAAATATTTTTTGTATGTTTTCTTATACTTAGATGTTTTTGTAATCTTCATAAAAATCTCCTTGTGTTTATATTATAACCTGTTAGGTTATAATATGCAACAAAAAAATAAAAAAATACTATAAGCTAGTTATAATATTTTTTATTTATTTGGTTGTAATAATTAATTATATAATTTTTTCTATTTTCAAAATATAATTCTATCAAAAGTTTTAAACAATTTTTTTGATTAGTATTGAAATAAACACCGTTATCTACAACATTTTTATATAATTCTTTCCATGCATTATTAAAAGCAAGATCTTTATTAAAATTCATGTATAATTTCTCCCTTCTTAATAAAATATCATAAATTATCACCATAAGAAGGTCAAAAAAATATCAAAAAAGTGATATAAAAATGCCATTTATGAGTTAAATATAAATATTTTTACCTCCTTATTTAATGATTATTGATTAATAATATAACACTAATTAGATATAAAGTCAAAAATCTTAAAACTAATATAAATAAAAACACATAATATGGTAATTATGTGTTTTTTTAACGAAAATATAAAATCTTTGCTCATATTTTATATTTACGGGTTTGATATCCAAGTCTGTTCTAGATGTTGTCCCATACCAGTAGTTTTTTTTACGATGAACTATAACATCAAACCTTATTTTTTACGTGATTAAGTAACACAAACCAACTTTTTACAAGAGTTGTCACTTGGTTTTGGATTTTGGCATCCCTATAATAGAGCAAAATACTATAGTTTTCACAGCTTAACATTTACAAGTTTGCTCTCTCTATAATTATTTTCTTGCCCCTTAGCTGTTAAGATTTTTATAAATAATTGGTATACTATTTATAAAAGTACTTGGAACAGGACAAGATCAAAAGCTTTTTCAAACGAATCACTCCTATCCTGCCTATTAGGGCAATTAGATTATATCATCTAATAGCAATACTTGTCAAAAATACCAAAAAAAGTATATTACAAATTAATATACTTTCTTTTTTTAAATAACAATTTTAAATATTTTAGATTTACAAATAAAGCATAAATTATTGCTAAAGCAATATTAATTATATTGCCTATATTATTATTAACATAATATAATAAGATAGATATTGTAAACATAATTATTGTTATCATAATATCCTTAAAATTATATTTGATATTTACATATTTTTTTAAATCAAAATGTCTATAGATCATCATAATAAAATATGCTAAGGCAGTTGAAATTGCTGCTGCATATAATCCTATATATTTAATAAATATTAAATTAATAACAATATTAATAACTGCAGATGCTATAGATGTATAAGCAACTTTTTTAGTCATCTTCTTAGCTATGTAAATTGCACTATAAATACTAACTATGCAACTACACATTGACCCTATTAAAAATATAGGTATATAGTTATAGGAATCAATATATTTTTTACCAATAATTATATTAAATATAAATGGTAATACCGCAATTATTCCTAAACAAAGACTAGAAAAAATATGAAGAACATTTTTAGCAACATTACTAAAAAATTCATCTCTATCTTTATCATTAATATGTAATGATGCTGATTCTGTCCAAGATAAATTAAATATTCCTAAAAAACTACTTATAATTGAAGGAAATTTATTTGCAACAGCATATATACCATTAGCAGATACTCCTAATATAAATGATATTATTGTTCTATCAGAAACATTAATAAACCACCAAGATATCCCATTAGGAACTAAAGGTAATGAATATTTCATCATTTCTTTACTTAAATTAGAATCTTTTTCTTTTGTGCTAATATACTTATATAGTTTTAAAGAAAAAAATAAATATATACAACAAATTATGTTTGCCAATGTCATTGAAATTAGCATTCCCTTAGCACCAATACCATAATAACATATTAATATAATATTGGATGTCACTGTTATTAAACCAGTAACAAAACTAGCAATAGAATATTGTATATTTTTTCCTAAACCTCTTGCTATCTGCATAAACAAGTTTGAAAAAATACAAACAACAATATTAATAACAATATAATAAAAATATTTAAAAGAAGTAAATTGAATAACAATCAAAAATAACATAATAGATAATACAGAATATAATAAAATATTCCAAATTGAATTACTAATTATTTTTTTTATTTTTTTATTATCATTCCTTGAATCAACTAAATATCTAAAAGTTGCCATTTCTTGTTGAATTGTAATTACTGGAACTAAAAGTGATATATATGTCAAAATCAAATCAACATAACCATAATCACTTGTAGATAAAAATCTAGTATATATTGGCAATAAGAAAAATGTTAAAAACTGAGTTGATATTTTTCCAATAAAAATAATAATTGTATTCTTAATTAATTCTTTTTGTTTTGACATATTATCACCTCCTTTAATCTCCAATTAAAAATTTTAATTTTGTTTTTGATAAAATGCATGCAAGTAAAAAAGACAAACCACCACATATAAATATATTGAATAATAGCATTAATAATGGCTGAATATTTGGATAATATGTATATGAAATATAAACCAATGGTGAATGAAACAAATATATTCCATAACTTTTCTTTGATATTGTTTCAATTATTTGATTTGTTTTATTGCATATTATAGTGTATATTACAATAATAAATAATGTCTGAAAGAAGATTTGTAATAAAAAATTTTTAAAAAATAAATTATAAATAAATAATAAAAATATGATAAAAAAGAATATTGGCAACAGTTTTTTACTAATATAAATTTTATAAAAATTAATAAAATATCCAATTAAAAAATAAAAGTAATAATGAAAAATATGCCCAATATAACTTGGAAAACAATTATGAATCAATAAGAATAGAAAAGAAAGCATAAAAATACACATATATTTTTTTATAGATATTTTTTTTAAAATTATAAAAGATATTATGAAAATTGCAAATAATGTAGGTAAATACCAAAGATGGGAGGAATCCTTCATAATAATATTATTGCATAAAATTTTTAAAAAACTAGTATTTTGATAATTATTATAATTAATTAAAAATCTTATTGGTAAAACCCATAACAATAAAACAGAAAAAAACGGAATAATAATCCTAATAAATTTATTTTTTATAAATCTAATTAGACTTTTTTCTTTTATTAAGCTGTAATACATTAAAAAACCTGAAATAGAAAAGAACAAAGGCATTTGTATTAAATTTATTATTTTTTTTATTGTTTCAATATATGGAAGACTATATTTAGTTGAAAAGACACCCCAGCTAGTATCGTAAATTATTATTGAATGACCTACAACAACTAATAAAATAGCTATAAATCTAAGATTTACTATTTTTTTATTCATTCTAAACCTCATTTCTTTATTTAAATGCTAAAATAAAAGCATTATCATTATCGATTAATTGATTTACATTTTTGAATTTTTCATTAATATGTTTTCTATATTTATCATTATTATCTAACAATTCATAAATTGAATTTAATAGTGCATCTTCATTTTCTAAATTAATATCATTTATATCATAAAGAAATTTTTCAAAATCAAATTGTTTTAGAATGTTTGCTTTAAATCCAGAATATGAAATAGCAATACAAGGAACATAAGATCCCAAAGCAAATATAACTGAATGGAATCTAGTACCAATTAATAGTTTTGATTTGGAATAAAATAATTTTAATGTTTCGGCATCATAGAATTCCTTAGTAAAAATAAATTTTTTATTTTTATACTTACTCTTAAAAATATTTAGAACTATCCTATCATCTTCAAAGCAATTAGGTCCTTGAACATGTGGAACAAAAACTATATTATAGTTATATTTTTCTATTATTTTATTGGAAATATCATTTATAGTTTCCAAATATTCATTAAAACCCGTTTTAGTTTTAAATCTATGTTGTCTTAATGTTATTACTATAAAATCACCCCTTTTAGTAATATTTAATAATTCATTGCTTAATCCACTTGACTTTTGTAATTTAAAAGCATAATCACTAGTCTCATTTGTTCTGGTTATATCAAAATTATTTTCTTTCAAAAATTTATATGATTCAGATTCTCTTACGGAAACTCCAGAGGCATAACTTATTACCCTTTTAGTAGTTCTCATAATTATTTTAGAACTTATCTTTTTAGAATAAATTGGTCCAAATGATTGTGATATTAAATAATAATTTTTACCCATTTTATTTGCTATCTCTAATGGATATGCACATTTTTTTATATGAACTATTCCATGCAATCCTGGAAATTCAGTAAAAAAATGTCCACCTTTAGAAATAATAATATCTGAATTCATAATTGTATTAAAATATAAATTATTTCTAAAAATAATTTTAAAGATTTTTATAGGAAAATGCTCTATTATGATACACCAAAAAAATGATAGTATTTCTTTGATTTTATCATATATATTGGGATTAGCTCTTTTATAAAAAATTGCAGGTACTAATTTTATTTTTGGATATTTTTTCTTTATATAAACTATACTAGAATCATAGTATTCATTCTTAGAATGAAGTTCAGATAATATTGTTATTTCACAATTTTTATATTTTTTATATATTCTGTCAATCTTAGCAATAACAATTCCACTATCTCCTGAATTTAAATCGGACCACCCATTTACAATTAGAACTTTTTTAGTTTCATTATTACCAATTAATTTCATATAGAAATCGTTCCTTTTTTTCTCTAAACAATAACTTAAAAAATCATTTGAATTATTATAGTTTATATTCATTTGGTTTTGTAAATTTTTATAATTTATAATTCTTTTTATTTTTCTTTCTAAATCTCTAACATTTTTGTGTTTAAAAATATAATCTCTATCAATAAGTTCAGTGTTTCCACCAACATCACTTACTATACATGCACAACCTCTACTCATCGCTTCAATTATTGATCTACACAATCCTTCAGTATTACTTGGTTGAATATATATAGTTAATTTATCTATCCAATTCTTTATAGATTTATGGGGAATAGAACCTTTAAATAAAACCTCATCTTTTAAGTCTAGTTTTTCTACTAGTTCTTTTAAATATCTCCCCTCTCCATCTCCAACTATTTCATATTCAATATTATTAATTCCTTGTTTTTTTAATTTATGTAAAGCTCTAATAACGTATTCTTGTCCTTTGTATCTTACATCTAATGAACCTATTGTTCCTATCCTAATTTTACTTAGATTAATGTTATCCAATTTTGATTTGAAATCATTTATATTTATCTGTTCTATAGAAACATCTGAACAACCAATATTATTATTCTTATTTGGATATCTCTTTTGTAAAAAACAATTGGATACATACATTACATTTTTACTCTTTGATACATTTTTCTTCATCGATATCGTATACGGAATTGCAAGTATTTTTCCTTTAATTCCTTGATTTTTATAAATATCAAATGCACATCCAACAACCTCAACTAATAGTTTTTTATTATATTTATTAGCATATTTGATAGCTATATTAGAATAAGGGCAAGGCACTCTTGCAATTATATAGTCTGAATTAAGAACTTCTTGTTTTATTGCATCTCTATTTGCTTTTCTTTTTTTTAATGATAAAAAACTGTTAAAGTTTTCTTCCAAATTAATTAATTCTTTAAAATCAATCTTATCATCCAATTTATTAAATTTTTTTTCTAGTTCTTTTTTACTATATATTTTTTTGTCCTTTCTAAACATAACAGTTATCTCATTTGCAATTTTAAAATATCGATCCCAGATTTCTTGAGAATAAGAACCATCAGTATATTTATTTGATTGATTATCAAATTTTAATTTTTCACCACCATGTATAAATAATAATTTACTCATAATTATCACCAATCCCCTTTCTATTTAAATAATCAACATAAACAATAATTACCCAAAATAGTAATTGTCTTTGATTTAATAAAGTGAAACTTTCCAAAAATAATGCAAATATAGGAATCAATAATATAAAATTATTTATCCATAGTTTCTTTTTTAACCATAATAACAATATAGCAAATGGAATTATTCCATAATAAAATAAGATACTAGGAAAGGTGGCGTGAATTTCATCCTGATGATAAGTTAAAGTGAATCTATTATATTCTCCTTCCCCAGATCCATATAAAATATATTGGGGATAATATATAAATCTATCATATCCTCTTTCTTGTATTAAAGATACATTTTGCGTATTTTTAGTCTCTATTTTTGTAAACTTTTCTTGAACCCTTTTTACTATTAAAATATTATCAGTTTTTATTATATTAAATTTATCATTTATTATCCATAATGATAATGCTAAAGGAATAAATACCATTATTATTATAAAAATTCTATACTTATATTTACCAAAGTTTAATAACACATTTTTTAAATAATAAAGTATTTCAAATAGTAAAAAACATGATATACCTAATAGCATTCCAGTTGATGCACTTTCCATTATAAGAAACATAGATATTAGTAAAAAAACTATATTACCTTTGCTTTGTTTTAAATCTAAGGATAACAAATAAATAAAAACATAACTTACTAATATATAAAAACTAAACTGATTTGGATCATTAAAGGTACCCATATATCTAGTAAACCCATAGTATTTTCCTAAGCCTAATAGGAATAAGCCTAATTGAATTGCTATGTTTAATTGGAAAATTTTTTTAATTATTTCTTTTACTTTATTATTATCAAGTATATAAGTGAATACTATTATTCCCATCATATTAAAAACCAAATATAGTGATGAAAATAAAAATCTAGTATTTTTATACATAATAAAATAAAGTATATTAATTATTCCAGACAATATAACAAATATTAAAAATAATTTATTATCATTAATAATACTGTTTATTTTCTTTTTGTTTTTTAATAATAATATAGCTATAAGGCTTAAAACTAGAAAAAAATCTGCTGGTTGCATTGTTCCCGACTTAAACACATAATATGGTTTTAATAATAAATATATGTATATGCAGGAATAGACTAAATTCATTCTATCACCTTCTCATATATCTTTCTCATATCTATCATTATTAAATCTAACATATAATTTTCAATATTTTTTTGAGAATATTTTTTAAATTTACCAACTAATTCTTTATCTCTATATATTTTATTGATTGAAGATACATATCTATTTGAATCATTTAAATCTATTAAAAACCCATTTGTATTATCTTTAACAAGATCTCTATTGCCTCTACAATCTGATGCTACTATAGGTAGGCCTACATACATAGCTTCCATTATATTAACTGGTAATCCTTCTTGTCTTGCTGCTGATAATGCTAGGTTTGATATTCTCATTAGTTTAGGCACATCTTTTCTAAAACCTAAGAAATGAATTTGAATATCAAGTCCTAATTCTCTTGTTAATTCTTGACATTTACCATTTAAACTATCTTTTCCAGGTAATAATAAATGTATATCAGGGTTCTCTTTTAATAAGTTTGATAAAGTATTAATTAACCATATTTGTCTTTTTCTTTCAGATAATTCTGCAGGATATATCATTACAAAATCATCATCTTTTAATCCCAATGATTCTCTTAAATCGGTTTTTTCTTTTTTTGACATTTTTATATTAAATTTATTTTCATCTATACCTACACCTGGTACATATTGAACATCTTTACACCAAAATTTATTTTTAGCTAGTTCATAGTCTTCTTGGTTAATTGTTATTAAAGTATCAGTTATTTTAGATAATACCTTCTCTACCGGATAAAAAATTAACCAATTCTTTTTAGGTGCTCCTTTATAAAAATGAAAACCATGAGCTGTATAAATAACTCTTGTATGGTATTTTTTTCTAGCTTTAGCTGCTGCTAATCTTGTTACAACAGATCCCATAGGTGTATGAGTATGAATAATATCATACTTTTCTTCCATAATAAATTTCTTTAACAGTTTAATTGCTTTTAGATTATTTAATTTATATGGACTACGTTCAAATGGTATCTTGATTTTCTTATCGCAATAAGGTATTTTATCATCACCATTTGTTGCAACGTGTACTTCATATCCTTGTTCTTTAAAGTATTTTAGATAAGGAATATGAAAGTTTTCAATATGCGAATCTACTGTAGCGGTAAATAATACTTTCTTCATTTCAAACTCCCCTTTATACGTGACAAAAACTGCTGATTAGGCAGTTCTTGATGTATCTTATATTATGTGTTGTACCCTTTTTTTCTTTTAAGCTTTTTGAGCTTTTAATTCTTCTATTTCTTCTTTTATTCCATATTTAGATAATTCTGCGCCTTCTTTAGATAAAACAGTTTTAATAGTTTTTAAAACCACTTTAACATCCATTTTGAATGAGAAGTTATCTACATATTCTATATCATAGTTTATTTTTTCAAATATTGATAAATTATTTCTACCAGTAGCTTGAGCTAAACCTGTTATTCCTGGAAGTACCTCTACTCTTCTTTTTTGGTGGGAATTAAAATTATTATAATATTCTACTATCCAAGGTCTTGGACCAATAAATGACATCTCACCTTTTAAAATATTAAATAATTGTGGTAGTTCATCTAATGATGTTTTTCTTATGAATTTACCTACTTTAGTTATTTTATTTTCAGTTTTAAAATTTAAGACATCATTATCTACTGTCATGCTTCTAAACTTATATAAATTAAAGTTTTTACCACCTTTACCAGTTCTAACTTGTTTAAATAATGCAGGTCCTTTAGATTCTAGTTTGATTGCAATTGCGACTATTATCATCGGAATAAATGCAAATATTAAACCAATTAGCGCTAGAAGGATGTCCATAAGTCTTTTAATGTACTTATACATTATCAAATCCCCCTTGATGCTAGACACTAAAAAACCCCTTTTTTCTTTAGTACGCTATATTAACAAATAATACCTTTTTTGTAAACCTTTTTAAACAAAAAATCAATTTTTTATTATATAAATATAATAAAGTGCAAAAAAAAAGAGAGTTTTTACTCTCTTTTTATTCTTCTGTTATAGAATTAATAAATTTAAGTTTTAATTTTGCTATATTCTCATCTGTAGTAGTATTTACTTTTTTTACATAAGGATTATAAACATCTGCGATGTTTTTAAATTCATTAATATATTCAGTTAAGAATTCAGAATCTTCTTGTAAATTTTTTTTATCTACCGAACTTAATGCTTTATATGAATCAAAGTTTCTATCTATAAGTAATCCATTTACCATTTCTAAATAATTAGAGTATAAATCTCTTTTATTTTCTAATTTACTTAATTTCCAGTTATATACTTTTCTTGGATAAGCTTTTACTTTGTCATCTAATTTTTCAAAACCCATAACAGGTATTTGTTCGATTAATACTTTATTACTTTCTATATCAGGATCTAAACTCTTTATTTTCATAAGATTATTATCGATTCCTCTTATAAAGTATTCAATAACCTCTCTTAATTGTTTTAATTCTCTATCTGATATTTTAGTAAGTCCATAGTATTTTATAATGAATTCTACATATTTATCAAAGTCAATTTTCTTAAGACTTCTTTTTAGTTCTGTAATATATGGGTAAATAGTTTTTTTATCAATATCATTTGATGTAACTTCATCATTTAATACTTTATCCATTATTTTTATAGATTCATCTAATTTTGATGAGGTATTATCATTTAAACAATCACGGTTTCTTACATAAGTTTTTGAATTTCTTACTTCCATCGCTCTTTCTTTATTTTTTTCTCTTTTAGCGTCCATTAATTGTAATATACCATTATATCTAACTATATCTTTTTTATTGCCTTCCCTTTTTGCTAAAGCATATTTAACAATGATGTCACATTCATGTGCTTTATCACTATTAATTTTTTGACTCATATATGTTATTTCTTTTTCTAAAAATTCTAAGTCAAACTCTTTATTGAATCTATTTGTTAATATTGCTAAAAGTTCTTCTAATCCTTTTTTCTTGTTGTTAAGCATTGTTACATATAAACTATTATAATAATCTCTTCTTTCTTTAATTTTTTCACTAAATTGTGTAAATTTTTGATTTGAAACTAATCTTGTCTCTTTTTTTGATTTCATTTATATATTTCAACTCCCTTACAAAGCAAGGATATATTAACATAAAATTTAAAAATATGTCAAATAAAAGATCAGTTTTTAACTGATCTTATCTTTTACTATACTTATTAATTTATTTAATTTAGTTTTTGCCTCGTTATAGCTTTTACTATTTACAATGAAATATAGTTTTATTTTTGGTTCTGTGCCTGATGGACGAACTATAAAATATTCATCATCACTAATAATAAACTTAATTGCGTTAGTTTTTAAATCATCTTCTTGTTTAAGATAATCTATTCTTTCTATTTCGTTAAAAATATTCTTATTACGTAGATTATCCATAATTTGTTTCATTTTTTCTATACCATCTATTCCTTGATATGTAATACTGTCTGTTTCTGTTACATTATATCCAAATTTAGAATATATTTCTTCTAAATAATCATCTATGGTTATATCTTCTGATTTTAAATAACAAAGAATCTCGATCATCGCTATAGCAGCTGAGAAAGAATTCTTATCTCCTATATTTAAATTAAACATATAGCCTAAACTTTCTTCAAAACCAAATAAATAATTATCAGGGTCTTCACCTTTAACTTTTGCGATGTTCTTGCATCCAGTTAATACTTCAATTACTTTAGCATTGTAATAATCAGCAATTCTATCTACTATATTGGTAGAAACAATACTTCTTACTATGTAGTTACCTTTAACTATTTTTAAATTATTTAATAAGTAATAAGTAAACATTGTACCAATTTGATTACCTGTAAGCATTTTATACTCAGTATCTGATTTATATAGAATACCCATTCTATCTGAATCAGGATCAGACGCTAAAATAATATCTGAGTCTAAATCTTTAGCGTATTTAATAGCTAAATCATAATTAAATTCATATTCTGGATTTGGTTCAGGAGCATATGTAAAATCAGGATCTATCTTACATTGTTCATTAACCAAATTATATCTTATACCTAGTTTTTCTAGTAAGAATGGCATAACTTTAATACCTGTACCATGAAAAGAAGTATAAGTTATTTTTAAATTTCCTTTATAATTATCTATTAATTCTTTATTAATTATTACTTTTTCGTTTTCTTTATTAAATTCTTCATCTATTTCTTCGTCTAAGTAATGGAATAAAGGATTATCCATATGTGCTCTTTTAACTATATTATAAGATGAGATACTATTTATTTCATTAATAATTTCAGTATCTTCTGGGTGAATTATTTGACCACCCTCATGATTATATACTTTATAACCATTATAATCTTTTGGATTATGAGATGAAGTTATCATTATACCAGATGATGTTTTTAAATATTTAACTGAAAATGATACTTCTGGAGTACTTGTTATATCTTTAAACATATATGTTTCAATGCCTTCATAATTTAAAATAAGCGCAGTTAAAAGTGCAAATTCTTTTGAATTATGTCTAGTATCATAACCTATTACAACAGAAGGTTCTGAATAATGAGTATTTAGATATTTTGATAAACCTAGTGTTACTTTACCAATATTATAAACATTCATTCTATTAGTACCTACACCCATTATACCTCTTATTCCTGCAGTACCAAATTCTAGATCTTTAGAAAAAGCATCTTCTATTTCTTCATCAGTCATATCTTCTAATATTTTTCTATCTTCTTCTGAAATAAAATCACTATTTAACCATTCATTATATTTTTCTAAAATTATTTTATTCATAAAACCCTCCTATATAATGCTGTATTCTTTTAATGAATTTAATATATCTTGATAATCATCAGGATTTATTTTTCTTCCCTTTATTCTTAAACTGTTAGCGGTATCCATATTCTCTAACCTATCATCTAAAAACAAACATTCTTCTGGATTTAAATTATATGTATCTAATAAATACTCATAAATAGGCCTATTAGGCTTAATTTCATGTATTTTATATGATAATACCATTCCATCAAACAACTCATTTAATTCATCATAATATTTCTTAAATACTTGATATGATGTATTAGATAATACATATACTTTATAACCCTTATTCTTTAATTTTTTTACTAAATCTAATATATCTCCATTATATGATATATTATCAGGAAACTCTTTTAAAAATGTATCTACTAAATCCTTATTAATATTATTTGTCCTTTTATTTATTCTAGTAGCAGCTTCTTCTAAAGTGATTTCTCCTAAATCAATTAAGTTTTTACCTAACCATTCTTCAGAATTTACTACCTCGTTTTCTATAAATTTTATTTGATCAGGATTAGAAGTATATTTTTTTGTAATTTCTTTCATATTTGCTTTTATAATAATATTTCCAAAATCAAATATTATGTTTTTTATCATATTAACCTCTCTTACTTCTTGGATGTGATTCCTCATAATTCTTTTTTACATAATTATTAGATACATGAGTATATATCTGAGTAGTTTCTATATTTTCATGACCTAACATAGTTTGAATTGATCTTAAATCCGCACCATTATTAAGCAAATGTGTCGCAAAAGAATGTCTTAATACATGCGGTGATATTTCTTTATTAATACCTTTTTCTAAAGCTATTTGTTTTAATATTTTAAAGAAACCTTGTCTAGATAGTTTATTACCTCTAGAGTTTAAGAATATAATATCTGTTACTTTATTCTTAACAAGAGTATTTCTATATAAATTTATATACATAAATAAATATTTAGTCGCTATATCAGATATTGGTACAATTCTTTCTTTAGAACCTTTACCAAAAATTCTTACTAAATTCATGTCAAAATCTATATTATTTAAGGTTAAATTTAAAAGTTCAGATACTCTTAAACCTGAAGAATACATTAGTTCAAGCATAGCTTTATTTCTATAGTCATAAGCATTTTTTAAATCTATATCAAGTAGTTTATCTACATCTTCTACAGATAATACTCTTGGCATTTTCTTAGGTGTTTTAAGACCTGTTATATCTGTCATAGGATTATTTTTTATCATATTATTTCTCTCTAAATACTTAAAATAATTTTTTATAGAAACAATATGTCTATTAATTGTTTTAGGTCCAACTTTTTTATTTAAGTATTCTATATATTTTATAATATCTTCTTTAAATACTACTCTATATGATTTATTAACAAATTTATAAAAATCTTCCAAATCTCTTTTATATCCATCAATTGTATTAGGACTTAATTGTCTTTCTAATGATAAATAATTTATATAATCATACATTTCTTTATTAAAATCTATCATATACTAACTCCTCTATTAGTTTGAGATAATTCATCATTCATTTTACGGAATGGATCATCTTTTGTTTTTATTGCTTCATACATATTATCTATTTTTTTAAATGTTGGATCTAAAAATATCTTGATTTTATCATTAGTATTTAATAATTTTGATAAATAAAGTATTTCTTTTGGAGTTGTTTTATCTTTAATATCAAAAGCTAGTAATGTTCCAAAAATATAATTATCTTCAAATATAAAATAATCAAATAATAAGCTTAAGGTATTTTCTAATTCTCTTTTATTTATTAAATTTGGATGTTCTTTATTAACTATTTCTTGCTTAATAACAGGCTTTATACCTACCTTAAACATAGTTTCAAAGTCTCTTAATGATTTTTCATAACCATTAAAATTTGGATTTTGATTAATATCATAATCAGATATAAATTTTTGATAATTTTCAAAATTATATTTTCCATATATTTTATAAATTTTAAACGGTAAATACATTCTTCTATATCTTTTAGCATTTGTTTTATTATCTATTCTAAAAAACGGATCAAACTCTTCTTTTGGAATATTAAATCTATTAATCAAATAATCTTTTGCGTACATTTCAAAATATATTGAAATAAATTCAGTGTATTTTTTCTTTATTATATATTCTTTTGAATAGTAATAATATTTATCATCACTATCAACATTATAACCTGTGATATGATGCATAAACTCATGAACTAGTGTGCATACATCATTAAAATTATTTTCTCTATATATTTTTATCTTATATTCAACATATGGTAATTTCTTTTTTTGTCTTCTTAAATATGATGAAGTTGAATTCATAGTTTTTATATTATAAAATTTTATAGAATCGTTTTTTGTAAAATTATCAAACAACTCTAACAAAGACGGATCAATAGATTCAATTGTCTTTCTAGCATATAAGACTACTTCCTCTCTAGATATTTTTCGTTTTTTATAATTATCATTTTTATAATTTGTATTTTCTAGATAATCATAATATTTATTTCCAATATCATATAATTCTATAAATGATTTTGTATAGCCCATTTTATCTACATATTTTATAAATGTGTTTATATTATTTTCCTCTTCTTCTAATTCTTTTTTTGATAAATAATCAATTGGTGCGTTCATAATAGCTATTCCAAGAGTACCATATAATTCAATAGCTTTATTTTTAGTTGAGTTAAATAATTCAATATAAAATCTATCTATATCCCCATCATATTTTATAAAAGCATCTTTCCTTAGAGATATAAATTTATTAATTAATGGAAATTTTGTTTTAAAACCAATTTTAAGGTTATTTTTATAAAAATTAGACACGCTACCATATTCTTTAATTATTTCGTCTTTGTTTTTAATAACATGAACTAATGAATCTTTTAAAGACTTTAATTCTAATAATAATTTTTCTTTAAATTCTTTATTATTACTTTTCATGGTATCACCTATTATAATTATACATAATTATCTAAAATTTGACAATAATCCTAAAATATTCTATAATACAGAAAATTTTTAAAGAGAGGGGTGAAACTATGTCTATTGAAAATATTACTCAATTATCTTCTAAAGATGATTTATTATATGTAATTGATGTAATTCCAGAAAACGATCCTGAAGCAGACTTATGTTATACTTTTGACGTTGAAGCATTAACTATAGAAAGATTACAAAACTATCAAAACTTTCTAAATAAAATAAAAGAAAGTAAATCAAAAGAAGTCTTATTAAATACTAAAGATTTTAATATTTTTAAAAACAGATTAGAAAAAGTATTAGAGCAATACAAAAATGGTGAAAAAGAAGTAGATAATAGTTTCACTGCACAAGACCTTGTAGTATTTGACAAGGAATTTGATACACATACATTTGTTGATAGTAAAAAATACAAAAAAACGAGAAATTAATCTCGTTTTTTTAATGTTAATGAATTTCCAGAATCTTCTAAATCCTCAAATAAAGATTTTAATCTGTCACTTATTACCTCATACTTACCATTTTTAGAACACTCTATTGCCATTCTAGATGGAGATGTTCTATGAAATATATTCTCTTTTAGGTCAAATTTATACCAATATGATGGTGATGGGTTATTTTGATCAGAATCTGTAATTGCCATATATACGGCATATTCTTCTTTGTGTTTATTTTTAACTGAATATAGATTTACTCTTTTAAATATAGGGTTAAGTTTAAAATCAGGATCTGGTTCCTTTAAAATATTCTTTTCTCTTAATTCACTAAACATTAATTCAATAGTTCTTTTAATAAATTCTATTTGTTCACTATATCCTTCTTTATTAAAGTCTTCAATAAAACCGCTATTCGAATTAAAGAAATATGGGAAAAAATATTTTATTTTATTATTTATATATACATTACTTATATAATCATCTTTTTGATATGGTTCTACTACATAAGAAGAAAGTATAAAATGCTTTGAAACATCTAATAAACCTCTATTAAATTTGCTTCTAAACATAATATAATCATCTTTTAAATTATTCTTGTTCTTTTCTTCTTCTACAAAATTAATAATAAGTTCGCATAGTTTTTTAGCTTTATGATATAGAAGATTTGGATTTGAATAATATAATCTATTATCTTCATAATTCTTATTAAAAAACATAGTTTCAATATAATTACACCAGTTTTCAAAAGTATCTTTATTTATATACATACCAAAATCATAATCAAAACCTGTAAATATACTAATTCTTTCACCTACATAAGTACAAATTTTAGTAAGTAACATATCCCAATCATTATCTGGATCAGATAATTTAACTATTTCTCTATCTTCTTCATTTTTAGGCATAACATTGTTATAAAAAGAAGTTTCCATTGATAAGCTATCAATATATAAATTCTTATTCTTTTTAAGTATTTCGTCATAATATGTAGTATACTCTCTGTTATTATCATCTACTACCTTCATAGATAGTCCTAATTTGTCATCTAATTCTTTAACTTCTTTTCTAGTTAATACTCTATGGGGTATTTCACCTATATTAGATTTATAATATGGATTTCCATCTAGTAAATATGATATTTCAGAACCAAATCTTAAAGTACATAAATTATTTTGTATATTTCCATAATCTGCCGCAGGTGTTAAAAATATATTTTCTCTATTACTAATATTAACACACAAGAAATAATGATGAATATGACTTCTCATACCTTTTCTTTTTTCATATCTAACTGTTTCAACCAATTGAGAATTAATATTTAATTCATCTAATATTTCTTTAATAAAAATCGCACCTGTTTTACAAATCATTTTGTTCCAATCGTATTTGTTTTTTCTGTTCTTTATTACTTTATCTAGTTTAGAAGGAGAAAGAGCAGAATCAGAAAGTTTATCTTCAAGAGTCAAGAAAAATTCCGTATATTTTTGTAAATATCTGCCAGACATTACATATACGAATCTAGTTTTTTCTAATTTAGTCCATGAATCATCTATTAAAGATAAAATGTATTTCTTTAACTGATTTAAATTCTGCATAAACTCCCCTCCTTTTTAATGTGAAATAATATATCATAAATATTTAAAAAATACAAATCAATGTTATAATATAGATGGTGATTATTATGAGTGAACCATTAGCGTTAAAATTAAGACCAACAAAACTAAATGAGATTATAGGTCAAGAACATTTAGTTGGTAAAGACGGACCTATTTATAATTTTATTAAAAATAAAAAAATCTTTTCTATGATATTATATGGTAATCCTGGTATTGGTAAAACATCTATTGCGAATGTAATCGCAAATAGTACTGATATGAAATATAGATTTTTAAATGCTACTACAAATGATAAAAAAGATTTAATGGTTGTTATAGAAGAAGCTAAAATGTATGGAGGTTTAATATTAATATTAGATGAAATACATAGATTAAATAAAGATAAACAAGATATATTACTTCCAGTACTGGAAAATGGTTTAATTACTTTAATAGGTTTAACTACATCTAACCCTTATCACAAAATAAATCCTGCGATAAGAAGTAGATGCTCTATATTTGAATTAAAACCATTAACTACTGAAGATATAATTAAAGGTATAAAAACCGCTATTAAAAGCCCTTATTTAGAAGGAATTAAGATTGGTAAGGAAGAAATAACTACAATTGCTAAACTTTCTTCTAATGACCTTAGAAGCGCTTATAATTTACTTGAAATGTGTTACTACTCTACTTCAGACAGACATATTACAATTGATACTATAAAAAAAATTAATTCTAAACCGGTATTCTTCTCTGATAAAGATGAAACTGGTCACTACGATTTATTATCTGCTTTTCAAAAATCTATAAGAGGATCTGATGTTAATGCATCACTTCATTATTTATCTAGATTACTTCTTCAAGAAGATTTAGATAGCATTTATAGAAGAATGACTGTTATAGCATATGAAGATATAGGTTTAGCATCTCCTAATATGGGTCTAAAAGTAGAAGCTTGTATTAATGCTTGCGAAAGAGTTGGTATGCCTGAAGCTAGAATAATACTAGCAAAAACCATTACAGAAATGGCTTTATCTCCTAAATCAAATAGTGCTTATATGGCTTTTGAAAAAGCATATAATGATGTAAAAAATGGAGAAATATATCCTGTACCAGATACTATTAGAATAGATTCACAAATATATAAATATCCTCATGATTATAAAGGTAGTTATGTAAAACAACAATATATGCCAGATAATTTAAAAAATAAGAAATATTTTAAAGCTAAACTTACATCTGCTTATGAAAAAAATCTGAATGATACATATGAAAAAATAGAAAAAATAAATAAGGAAGATTAATCTTCCTTATTTTCTTTTCCTTTAATTATTTCTATAACTTTAGCAATAGTTAAATCATATCTAATAGCTTCAATACCACCAGAATGAGTTAAAAATTCATCTTTAGTTACATTATATTGTTTAGCTAATTTTTCTGCCTCAGTATCAACTTGCTTATCAGTTATTTTAACTTTTTCCAAAGTAGCTATTTCTTCAAGCATAAATCTATATTTAACTCTCTTTTCAGCATCATTTCTCATTTGATCTCTTAAAGCTTTCTCATCAGAGTTTGTATATTGATAGAACATTTCTAAATTAATACCTTGCATTTCTAGATTATGACCATATTCGTGAATCATTCTATCTATTTCTTCTTCAACTAATTCATTTGGAATTTCAACTGTGGTATTCTTTTCAACTTCAGCAAGTAAATCATCTATATATTTATTTTCTACATCATAAGTTTTTCTTGCTTTGATTTGTTCTTCAGTTACTTTTCTTAAATCTTTTTCAGATTTAACATCTTTCATTTCTAAATCTAAGAAGAAATCTTCATCTAATTCTGGTAACTCTTTAGTTTTAACTTCATGAATAGTTACTTTAAATGTAGCTTTTTTACCTTGTAATTCAGGTGCTTGATATTCTTCTGGGAATGTTACTTTAACGTCTACATTATCTCCAGCCTTATGACCTATTAATTGATCTTCGAATCCTGGAATAAATGTATTACTTCCGATAGTTAAAGAATAGTTTTCACCTTTACCACCTTCAAAAGCTTCTTTACCTAAGAAACCTTCAAAATCGATTACAGCAATATCTCCTGATTCAATTTTACCATCTTTTATTACTAAATCAGCATATCTATTTCTTAAATTATCTATTTCAGTATCAATTTCTTCTTTAGTTACTTTAACAGTATCTTTTTTAACTTTTAAATCTTTATATTTTTTAATTTTAACTTCTGGTTTAGTAGTAACTGTAAATTTAATAGTTAATTTATCATCATCTACTTCTACTACATCTATTTTTGGATCCATAATAGGTTCTAACTTATTATCTTTTAATACCTTAGAATACATATTTCCAATTTCATTATTGATAGCAGTATAGTATAAAGATGCTTTACCATATTTCTTTTCATATACAGCTCTAGGCACTTTACCTTTTCTAAATCCATCTACTTTAGCTTCTTTAACTTCAGATTCAAATGCTCTATCTACTGCATCTTTCCATTCTTTTCCAACTAATTTTACTTCTATTTCGTGAATATTTTTCATAAATCCTCCTATTTAATAGAAACTATTTCTATTTCATAACTTCCGTTAGGACTTTCAATAGTTACTTTTTCACCTTTCTTTTTACCCATAATACCAATAGCTATTGGTGATTCATTAGATATTTTATTCTCAAAAGGATCAGCTTCTGTACTACCTACTATAGAATATTCTTCTATTTCGTCATCATCTATATATTTTATTTCAACAGTTGATCCAATACTTACTTTATCTTTTTTACCTTCTTCAATAATAGTAGCATTATCAACTATATATTCTAATTCCTTTATTCTAGCTTCAACATGACCTTGTCTATCTCTAGCAGCATGATATTCAGCATTTTCAGATAAGTCTCCTTGCGCTCTTGCTTCTTTAATTTGACTAATAACTTCAGGTCTCACATTTTGTTTTAAATCATCTAGTTCAGCTTTAACTTCTTCTAGACCTTCTTTAGTTAAAAATATTTCTTTTTTAACACCTTTCATAACGGTTCACCTCTTTATGTATTAACAGTTAAAAATGATACTATAAAAAAGAATGTTTGTCAACAAACATCCTTAAATTTATACATATTTTGTTAATCAAAATCTTCTTCTCTACTTTGTTCATAATTTTCGTTATAGCTTAAAACTCTTTTTCTTGTTCCGCCTTTAAAATGTTCGAAACGATCATTATTATCTGGTACTTCTTTATCTAATTCACTTTGATATAAATTTTCATAAGATAAAGCTTCTTGTTCAACAAAATCTACAGTTTCTTTAAATTTTTTATAAATTTCATTATATGTACATTCTTTCCATTCTTTACCAAGCATTAACTTTGTGAATTGATCTATGCTCCATAATTCAGCATAGTGTGCAACTGAATCATCTTCAAATAATTGATAATTTGTTCTACTAAACTTTTTACCGGCTTGTTCATAAGCTTTTTCAGTAGCTTTTAAACCTATAACAAAATATTCTCTTAATGTCATATTCTTTTTCCTTTCAATAAGTGAATATTATAATCAATAATCCATAATAATCAATACCTAATCGTTTAAAATTTCATCGTTTTCAAAATCCTCATTAAAAGAAAGCACTCTTTTTTTTACTTTAGATTTAATAATATTATTTTCTTTTTTATAAGAAAAACCCCATGGACTATTTAAAACCATATGTCTAATTAATTCTTTAGAACTAATTTCCTCTATTGATTTATCTAAATATAGATTACAATAATCTGAAACATATATATTATCAGCTTTCATATAATGTAATACACATTTAATTGTACTTTGTTTATCTCTATCATACATTTCAAGATTTTTATATACATATTGTTTTAAAGTTTCCATGAATACCTCCCATTAATCTAAAAAATCCATTCTAATTATATCATGTTTTTCTACTTTTTTATCACAAGGTATTCTTAAAATTTCTTGAGGATGTCTAGCAGCGTCAACTAACTCTCCATCTTCATTTTTTATATAGTCTACTTTTATATTAAATGACTCTTTATGAGGTCCAAATATATTAACTGTATCTCCTTTTTCAAAATAATTTCTTTGTTCTAAAACTATTTCTTTATTATCTTCATCATATTCTAATACAACTCCTAAAAAGTCTTGATTAGTATTTTCTTGTCTTCCAATATAATATTGTTCATCTTTTCCAGGAAACTTATCAAAATATTGACTAGTTGTTTCTCTATTTGCGCATCTTTTAACTTCTATATCATCGCTTTTATTTATATTAAAATTGCCATTATAATAATTATCTATTGCTCTTCTATAAACACTTAATAAAGTAGCAATATAATATATAGATTTCATTCTTCCTTCTATTTTAAATGATTTTACTCCCATATTAATTAACTCGGGAATATGTTCTAATAATGATAAATCTTTTGGTGAAAATGAAAAATCTGTATCTGTATTTATTTTATTATCTTCATCATATATATCAAAAGTCCATCTACATATTTGAGCACATGCTCCTCTATTTGAATCTCTGTTAGTTAAATAATTTGATAAAGTACATCTTCCAGAATATGCCATGCACATCGCACCATGTATAAATACCTCTGTATCTATACCTGTTTCATCTATTATATTCTTGATGTCGTTTTTAGAACATTCTCTTCCTAGTACTACTCTTTTAACGCCTTCTTTTTGAAAGAACTTAACAGTTTCTTTATTTAAACAAGAACTTTGAGTACTTAAATGAAATTCTAGATTAATATTATTTTCTTTTAATAAATCTAAAATAAACATATCAGAAGCTATAATAGCATCTACTTTATATTCTTCTAATTTCTTTAAATAATTAACTAAATTCTTATCATCATCCTCATGAAATACTATATTAACAGTAACATATACTTTTACGTTTTTACTATGAGCATATGTAACGCCTTCTTTTATTTCATCTAAAGTGAAATTTGTAGCATTACTTCTAAGTGAATATTCTTCACCGCCTAAATAAATTGCATCCGCACCATATAAGCATGCCCATTTTAAACGTTCTAAATCACCTGCTGGCGCTAATAATTCTACCTTATTCATAATCTTTCACCTTATATACCGTTTTCTTATCTAAAAAACCATAAAAAGTATCGTAATATGTATTACTCACAACTACTTTTTCTAAAGAATCTACAAATTTTTCATCTTTAGGTGCATTTCTTAAAGAAGAAAATGATTCTATTACATTATAAAAATTATTACTATCAAGATTATAGTCATCTAAAATAATAAAGTCTATTTTATTTTTTATTAATTCTGGAAAGAATTTAATTCCATTTAATACATCATTAGTAAAGAAATTGGTATTATCTTTTTCAACTAAAAAATACTTTTTATCTTTTATTTTATCTCTAATAATATATTTATCTTTATTTTTTTCATTATCTATATACTCAAAATAATTAGTTAATAACTTTCTAGAAGAAGTAGCCATATTCAAAAAGCCATATAAAATTGCACCAATTTTAATATTAGTATTATTTTTTATTTTAATTATTTCTTCAACATTTATCTCAGTACTCAATAAAGCGTATGATACATTTCTTTTTTCTAAAAAATTAATAGTTTTGGAATTAGTTCCTAAATGATTACCAATCCAATATATTTCACCTTTATAATTAATATCATTAAGAATATTAAGTACACCCATATCTGTAAAACAAATACCAGTAATATTTAAATTATTAATCTTTTTAATAGCATCTTTTACTTTATCTATGTCATCATTAAAGTATAGTTTATTAAAACTAATAAATGTTTTTTTATCATTAAATTTTTTAATAATAGTCTCTAGTTCTTCTATTTTTACTAAATAGTTAAAATTTTCACTAAAAGATTCTAAACCAATTAAAAATCCATCAAAATCTTGTTCTAGATATAAATCAATTTTATCAATTGATGGAAGTGGCACAAAAATTTCGCTCATTAATCCTCCTTCTTAGTAGATACTGCTATACCATCACCAGTTTTATAAAACTTTGTACTATATTCAGTATTTGTTTTTAAAAATTCTATATATTTTCTAATTTTATTAACTAATTGTCTTAAATTCTTATTCTTTATTCTTTCTTTTTCTTCTACTAAACCATGAAATAACATATTATCAGTAACAATAATACCTTTTTTATTTAATAGTTTTGAATACTTATTAAAAAATTTAATATTTTGTCCTTTAGCTGCATCAATAAATATAAGATCATAAGATCCTTTAATTTCAGTTTCTAATGCATCGCCTAATATAATAGTAATTTGTTTTTCTTTTTTTAGTTTTTTTATATTTTTTACTGCTTCTAAATATCTATTATTATCTCTTTCAATAGTAGTGATTTTAATATCATCTGATAAAGATACCATCTTTAAAGATGAATATCCTATAGCTGAACCTATTTCTAATATATTTTTTATATTATTTTTTTTAATTAATCTACATAAAAAATTAATGCCCCTCTTATTCATAATAGGGACATCATTCTTTTTGGCATATTTTTCTATTTCTTTAAAATAATCATCCATATTACTTTTCATCCTTAGTTAAATTAGCAAGTATTCCTTCTATTAATTTCCATTCTTTTTCTGTTTCAATAGGTCCTAAATCACTAATATCTTTACTAGGATCAAAAGTAGACGCATACGTTCTATATTTGCCGTTTTCATCTAATGTTTCGTCCGTATAAACTATATAATTCTTATTAGTTTCTGCTAAATCAAAAGTATATAGTATCTTACACTCTTTTTTATTACCTTCATTATCTATGTAAGTAAAATAATTTTTATTTTCATTCTTTGGCATATTATTTTTCCTTTCTATCTAGATATCTTTGTAATATTATAGTGGCCGCTAAACCATCAACTTTTTTCTTTCTTTTATTTCTAGATACATCAGATTTAATCATTATATTATTAGCTTCTACCGAAGATAATCTCTCATCTTCTAGTATTACTTCCTTTTTTAATTCTTCTTCTAATAGTTTTTTAAATGAAAGGCTTCTTTCTCCAGCAAAACCAATAGAATTATTCATATTTTTAGGAAATCCTAAAACAATAGTATCAATTTTATATTCATCTATTATATCCTTAATTGGTAGAATTAAACTTTCATATTCTTCTTCATTAAAGAATAATGTCTTATAAAAAGACGCTATCATACCAAGTTTATCACTAATCGCAACACCACAAGTTTTAGTTCCTAAATCTAAACCAATATATCTCATTATTTATTTAAATAATTACGAAGTAAAAACTCAATTATATCAGTTCTATCCAATTTAGTTACCTTTTTTCTTGTTTCTTTATAATTTGATATATAACCAGGATCACCACTAATTAAATAACCAACTAATTGATTTATCGAATTATATCCCCTTTCTTCTAAAGCTATAGAAGCATCATTTATTGTTTCTTTAACCAAGATATCATTAAAATCTCTTGTGTCAAATATATTTGTTGTGCCTAAATTCATTATAATTCACCTCTCAACGCTTATAGTATAACATAAAAGCATAAAAAAAGGAATAGAATACTATCCCTCTAATATGTAAACCATAAACCATCATTTTTTAGTTTTTCTATTGTTGAAGTATGTTCTGCATCAGTTTTGCTAAAATATAACTTTCCATTTTTATCAGCAACAAAATAGAAATAATCATTTTTAGTATAATTAATTGCGGCATTGATTGCGTCATCTGATGGATTGCATATTGGACCAATAGGTAATTTCCCAGCTGAAGACATCGGTCTTGTGTTATATGCATTAGGACTATCTATTTCTACTTGATATAAATCCCTATCGCCCATATCTATTTTTGCGGCATAATATGTAGTAACATCACTACCTAATGGTAAATTACTATTTATTCTATTATAGAAAACTCCAACTATATTCTTTCTATCATCTAGAGTTTTACCTTCTAGTTCTGAAATACTTGCTAATGTAATTAATTTATGTATTCCAAGTTCTGATGAATCAATTTCTTTTTTATATTTATCTAATACCATTTCCTCTTGATCAAGCATTTTTTTAAATATATCTTTTATAGTTGCTTTTTCATATATTTCATAAGTATCAGGATATAAATATCCTTCTAATGAATAATATATATTATCATTTAAAATATCATCTGTTAAAAACCAATATTCATCCATTAAACTTTTTATATATTCTTTATCATTTAATGTATTAATAATATCATTTTCAGTTATTTTAGTTTGTTCAGTTATTGTTTTTATATAACCTCTCATATTCTTTCCTTCATGGAATGTTAATGATATTGTATTTTGCTTTGGAGTACTTGTTAATGTTTTAAAAATTTGCTTTAACCCCATTTTTCTATTAAGTATAAAATTACCATGCTGTAAGTTGTTAATATTGTTTAATTTAACATATAACAAAGTTAACTTTCTACTTTTAATTAGATTTTCTTTTCTTAAAATATCAATAATAGTTTTTGTACTTGTGTTCTCATTTATAAATATTTTTACTTTTTCATCTTCTTTACTTACAGGACTAACTAAATAATAAATTAATCCTATCCCAAACAATACCCCTACTATAACAAGTATTGGTAATAATCGTATTAATCTTCTTTTTTTCATCATGCATACACCTACCTTAATAATATTTTAACATTTTATTGATAAAAACACATCATTAATAATAAAAAAAATAATAAAATGTAAATAAAAAATCTAAGTTTTACTTAGATTTCTTTTTAACAATTTTTATAAAATCTATAAACATGAGAAATAATGTAACAAAACCTAATCCTATACAAGAATAAAATTTATATTTAACTATATTTAAATTATAGTTAATATTTAAATTAGTATAATATCCTTTTTCAAAATCTTTATTAATATTATCTTCTCTTTTGATATCTATTTTTAGTTCTTTGGATTCAGGTTTATCATCCATATACATTAATTCTACTTTGTTAGTTAGTACAGTTGATGGAACTAATTCCAATAATACTAATCTTTTATCTTTATTTATATAATAAATAATAACTTGTTCTTTATTATTATCACTAATAGAAAATCTAGTTTCTTTAGCATTTTTAATATCTAATTTTATAAATCTTGTATTATTGTCATTTTTATTAAAAAAATAATTGAAATCGTTATTATTAATAATTAAAAAATATAGCAAAACTATTATTATTAATTCAAACAAAATACTAACAACTCTTTTTTTATTATTCATATTAACCTCATTTTATATCTTTTTTTAGTTCAAATAGTGTATTTAAAGCATCCATTGGTGTCATATTAAGAATATCCATATTCTTAATTTTTTCTTCTACTAATGATGTCTTTTCTTCTTCTAGTGGAAGAGCAAGTTCAACTACTGTTTCTCTTTTTTCTTGTTTTTCGTATGATCTAAGTATTTCATCCGCTCTTTTTATTAATGAATCAGGTAATTTAGCAAGCTTCGCAACATGTATACCATAACTCTTATCAACTGAACCATCCATAACTTTATGTAAGAACGTAATGTTACCATCCTCTTCTATTGCAGATACATGTACATTTTTTAAATTTGGTAATGTATTAACAAGATCTGTTAACTCATGATAGTGAGTTGAGAAAAATGTTTTAGCATGCACTTTATTATGAATATATTCTATAATTGCTGCTGCTAAACTCATACCATCAAATGTAGCTGTTCCTCTTCCAAGTTCATCAAATAGTATTAAACTATTTTCTGTAGCATTACTTATAGCGTTATTTGCTTCCATCATTTCTACCATAAATGTAGAAGAACCTGATACTAGATCATCAGATGCTCCTATTCTTGTAAATATCTTATCAAATATAGGTATATTAGCAGATTTTGCTGGTACAAAAGAACCCATTTGAGCAAGTATACTAGTTATAGCCATTTGTCTTTCATATGTAGATTTACCAGCCATATTAGGACCTGTTATTAACATTACTGTAGTATTCTTATCAAAATAAATATCGTTTGGTGAATATTCTTCAGTCATAACTTTTTCAACAACTGGGTGTCTTCCTTCTTTTATATCTATAATATGTTCTTCATTTAATGTTGGTCTTACAAAATTATTTTCTTCTGCGACTACTGTTAATGACGCTAAAGCATCTATTTCACTTAAAGCAATAGATAAATCTTGTAACTCAGATATATATTCTTTTATTTTATTTCTAATACCTACGAATAAATCGTATTCTAGATTTATTATCTTTTCTTCTGCTCCTAATATTAAAGCTTCTTTTTCTTTTAAAACAGGTGTTATAAATCTTTCTCCTGTACTTAAAGTTTGTTTTCTTTCGTAACCAAATTCTTCTTTAATATCTTTAATAGAACCTTTAGATACTTCTATATAATAACCAAATACTTTATTAAAACCTACTTTTAAATTCTTTATTCCTGTTCTATCTCTTTCTTCTTGCTCTAATCTAGATACAAAGTCTTTATTAGATTTTCTAGCTAGCTTTATTTCATCAAGTTCTTTATTATATCCCTCTTTTATTAGATATCCTTCTTTTAGTGAAACTGGTGCATCTTCATATATTGATTCTTCAATTAGATTATATATATCATCAAATGTATTTATTTCATCAAAACCTAGTTTTTTTAAATTTTCATTTATCTTTGGTAATTCTTTTAAAGATACTTTTAATTGTAATAAGTCTCTTGCATTAGCAGATCCAAATCCAACTTTACCTACTAATCTTTCCAAGTCATATACATTATCTAAAGCATCTCTTAGTTCATCTTTAATAATAAATTCATTTGTTAATTTTTCTATTTTATCATATCTTTCTTCGATAATTTCTTTATTAACTAAAGGATTAAGAATCCATTTTTTTAAGAGTCTTGCGCCCATCGCAGTTTTAGTTTTATCAAGTAACCATAAAACTGAATACTTCTTTTCTTTTGTTCTAATATTTTCTATTAATTCTAGATTTCTTTTAGTATTAATATCCATTCTTAAAAATGAATTTTCATTAACTATATTTATTTTTCTTAAATGAGTTAAACTTCTTTTTTGAGTTGATTCAAGATAAGAAAGTAAATGTTTAGCACATTCTATTATCCTTTCATCTTCTATATCTTTATATATTCTACTATAATCATTTTCTAAGTTAGTATTATTATAAAGAGATATAGTTAAGTTATAATGTCTTTTAACATCATCTAGAATAATTCTATTAAAATCTGTTTTAATAACTATTTCTTTTATATTTCTTTCTACTATTTCATCAACTAATTTTTCGTCATCATGTTCTATTACAAAAGAATTAAATTCACCTGTAGTAATATCTGAATAACAAACTACATATGCATATTTTAAATCTAGAACATTACCTATATAGTTATTAGATTTTTCATCTAACATATCACTATTCATTTGTGTACCAGAAGATACTACTTGAATAATATCCCTTTTAACTAATGTCTTAGTAGTTTTAGGATCTTCTACTTGTTCACAAATAGCGACTTTATAACCTTTTTCTAAAAGCTTATTAATATATATTTCAGCAGCATGATAAGGAACACCACACATTGGTACTCTTTCTTCTAATCCACATGATTTACCAGTTAAAGTTAATTCTAAATCTCTAGATACATTAATTGCGTCCTCAAAAAACATTTCATAAAAATCTCCAACTCTAAAAAATATAACTGTATCTAAATTTTCATTCTTAACATCAATATATTGTTTCATCATAGGAGAAACTTTTGTTATATCTACATCTGCC
>Ga0129307_1000143_pt1 | contig 121047 bp, 97 predicted proteins | sample P1105metagenome_FD_94437 | JGI IMG/M metagenome (GOLD analysis project Ga0129307, IMG submission 94437) | Capybara group fecal microbial communities from Wisconsin, USA - P1105 metagenome | ecosystem: Host-associated > Mammals > Digestive system > Large intestine > Fecal | place: USA: Wisconsin... | reverse complement strand
TTCGACAAATATATATGTAGATTCCTCAACTACAGTAGACGCTGCAAGTCAGACAGGTTCTTATCTTGCACCTTTTTCAGATATTAGAAATGCATTTTATTACATTAGAAATATTTCAACTTCATCAACAACTACTACTTACACGATTCATCTAAAGGGTGGAAGTTTATTTACCATTAACTCTGGAATTACTGTAGATCAAAATCTCAATATAAAATGCTGGAGTGTTACTCCTGGAGACAATTCAGGAAGTGCAACAATAAAAGCCGGAAGTTCATTTTCCGGTACGGCTATGCTTACTATAAGCGGCGATAAATCATTAGAAATCTATCGCGGACTTACGATTGATGGTAATAATAAAAATATTACCGGTGTGAATGTGGCAAACGGTTACCTTGGAATGAACTCAGTCGGAACCGGATCCGGAACCTATATAAAAAATTGTGCTACAGGAATTAATCTTGCTGAAAAAACTGATTCTAATGAGATACTTACAGCACTTCAATTTGGAGAAGTAAGCGGAAATAAATGTGGCATAAATGTAACTAGCAGCGGCACTTTAGAAGTGGGCGGTACCTTTTGTGTAAGAAATAATGTAGATGCAAGCGGAAATAAAAAAGATGTTTATCTTCCAGCAGGTAAAACATTTAAGTTCTGCGAAACATTCAACTCTGGTGCTGAGATCTGGGTTTCTACTGCAACAGCGGCTACTCTTGCTACAAACGTTTCAATCGCAACCGGCTATAATACCTATCATACTACACCTTCAAGTAACCCGCCGGGAAAATACATTCACAGCGATCTTGGCGACCCGATAATTTTCAACGGAACAAACAACACCGTAGAGATTGCAAAGAACGGTGGAAGCATTAAAAATTCTTATGACATAAAATTCAGTTTTACTTCAAGTTCGAAACTTATGGAGCCTGGCACTGCAAAAGCAATTACAATTACGCCGACTGTAACTACAAAGAATGCAAGCGGTACAACGATTCCGCTTTTTTATAATCCTGCAGACCAGAAGCTTTATACTGAAGGAACCTTTACGACACTTTATTTACCCGATATTGAAGCAAGTCCAGATTACAACAAGGTTACCTGGAATGCAGCCCTTTACAATAGCGGGGTTCTTGTTACAGGCTACCAGCCGTCTGTTGAGGGTACTGACCCTGCTAACAAGTTTACAGTTCCAGCCCTTCCTGCAGAAAAATATAATCTTAAGATTACTGCAACCTATCTTGGTGTTAAGTATGATGTGGGCTATAAACTTAATATTTCAAAACCACTTATAAACATTCCGTCTGCTTCTACAACAGGAAACAGCGGTTCAGTTATATCTAATGTTTTTATTTCAGGACGAAGTCTGTCTTTACCTGCCATTATAGCCTGTGATCACGAAGTAACACAAAGTGAATATGAAAAATATTGTATTTATCAACGTGCTCTAAGTGAAGATGAAGGAATAGGTCCAGATTATCCGGCTTATTGGGTAAGCTGGTATGATGCTATTGTTTATTGCAATTTACGAACTATTACTGAAATGGGAATAGATAACTGTGTTTATGAGTTACCAGGACATGGAAAAAATCCTGCTAACTGGGATCCCTTGTATGAAACTGTAAATGGTGTAACAAAATATGGTGGTCCAACTGGGCCAGATTCAACATGGGATGGTATTACTGCTGATATGACTAAAACTGGCTGGCGTCTTCCTACAAATGCAGAATGGGAATATCTTGCTCGTGGCGGCAATCTTACATCATCTAATCAAACAACGTATAGTGGCAGCAATACTATAAATGATGTAGGCTGGTATCAGGATAATAGCAGCTCTATAGTTCATCCTGTAAAAGAAAAAAAGCCTAATGCTCTTGGTTTATATGACATGACTGGAAATCTGGACGAATGGTGCTGGGACTGGTATGGAAATATTGCAACAAGTACAGACATAATGGGTGCTGATTCTGGTTCGTTCCGTGTATACCGTGGTGGAGCGTGGAATAGAGCTGAAACAGATCTTGATTTTGTAGGTTGTACAGGCGCATGGGGGGCCAGCAATGGTACTGGTTTCCGCGTTGTCCGTACTGTCGAGTAATGGTTGGACAGCTAATCACATTGAAATTAACCCGATAAAGGGTTAAAATAAAGGTATGTTAATTTCAAACCGTGTTAGACAACTTAATCCTTATGTTCCGGGCGAGCAGCCTAAGGACCGCGTTTATATAAAGCTTAATGCTAATGAAAATCCGTATCCGCCTAGCCCTGTGGTTCAGAAGGCCGTTATGGACTTTGTACAGAAGAATCCGGAAAAACTGGGCTTGTACCCGGATCCTGATTCTCTTGAGCTTCATGCTGCAATTGCAGATATGCTCAATAAGAGCGGCGGTGTTCTTTGCCGTGCCCATGTGGAGGGTGGCCAGGTTCGCCCTTCAGACGAAGATAAAATTCCTTTTACAGTTACTCCTGATATGATTTATACAGGAAACGGAAGTGATGAAGTTTTGTCTTTTGTTTTTTATGCATTCTTTGATTCAAGCAAACGTTTTGTAATGCCTCAGTTTACCTACAGTTTTTATCCGGTTTATGCTGGCTTTTACAATATTCCTATGGATCAGGTCCCGCTTAAGGAAGACTGGTCGCTTGATGTTGATGAAATGCTTTCCCGTGCAGAAAAAAATCAGGGTGGAATAATTTTTGCAAACCCTAATGCTCCAACTTCACTCGGCCTTACCCGTGACCAGGTTCGCCAGATGATAAAGAAGGCTTCTCCTGATGAAATCTTTATAGTTGATGAAGCTTATGTTGACTTTGGCGGTGAGTCCTGCATTCCTCTTTTAGCCGAGTTTAAGAATCTTGTGATTGTAAGAACTTTCTCGAAGAGTCTTTGCGGCGCGGGCCAGAGACTTGGTTATATCGTTGCTAATCCGGAGCTTGTAAATATTGTTACAACTGTAAAAAACAGCGTAAATCACTTTCCTCTTGATGCAGTTGCTCAGGTGAGTGGAAAAGCAGCCTGTGGTGATGTAGCATACTATGCAAAAACTTCTCGCAAGGTTGCCCAGGTTCGGGATGATTTTTATAACTTTTTGTGCGATAAAGGGTTTTATGTATTGAAGAGCCAGACAAACTTCTTGTTCGCAAAGCATCCTTCTATTTCTGGTGATGAACTGTATCAGAAGGTAAAGGCTCAGGGACTTTTGATAAGGCACTTTAATACACCGGGAATTGAAGATTTTGTGAGAATCACAATCGGAACCCCGGAGCAGATGTCGGAGCTTAGAAAGGCTATCGAGGGGATTTTAAAGGGCTAGACTATAAGCTAATAGCTATTAGCTTATAGCTAATGGCTTGAAAGATGGAGATATTATGAAACTGTTAGTTATAAGTGATTTACACGCACACAACGATGTGCTCGATAAAATGGATTCTCTTTTTGAGCAGGCTGATGCTGTAATTTTTGGCGGTGACTTTGCTGAATGCTTTAAGCCTGAAACTGGTAAAGAAGCTTTGGAGCGTCTCTGCAAAAAGCATGAAAATATTTTTGCTGTTCTTGGAAACTGCGATAACGAAGATTTTCTTGAAGACCTTGAAGAAGCCGATATCAGTGTAGAAAAGGCCCTTGTTTTCCATGAAGGCCTTGCTTTCGCAGGAAGTGGCGGCGGAACTTATTTTACCGGTAAAACTGAATTTGAACGCACAGAAGACGAATGTCTTGCAGATTTTGATATCGTGAAAAACTCTGTAGAGCAGAGTGGAGATGCTTCTCTCTGGAAGAATCTGATTCTGATCAGTCATAATCCTCCGGTTGGAGAAAAGCTTGATTCTTTTGATGGAGAGCATCATGCAGGAAGTCAGAAGTTTACAGACTTTATCAAGGAAAATAAACCGCTTGCAGTTGTCTGCGGTCATATTCATGAAGGTGTTGGAATTGAAAAATTCGGTGATACTGTAGTGATTAATCCTGGAAGTCTTGGTGAAGCAGGAACTTATGTCTGGCTGGAAGTAGAAAAGTCTGGAGACGACTGGAAGGTTAAGAATACAGAATTGTGTAAACTATAAAATAACTTGTCTTTGCGAAAATCGCAATGACAAGTTATAATGGAGGCTGTGTTGAAAAAAAACTGTAAAAAAACAATTTTTCTTTTATCCTCATTTTTAATGATGACAGGCCTTTTTGCTCAATCAGGTTTTTCACACATCAGCCTTGTTACTTTTAGAAATCATCTTTCATATACAATTGGGGAAGACACTCAGGCTTATACAGCTGAACGAAAGCTCGAGGCCTTTTCTATTAACAAATTCGAAACAACTTATACACTCTGGCATTCGGTTCGCGTAAAGGCTGAAAAAATCGGCTATAATTTTGCGAATCCTGGGCAGGCCGGCTCTGAAGGAAAAAGGGGCGCGGCTCCTACGGATGAAAATTATTCTCAGCCGGTTACGATGATTAACTGGTATGATGCGGTTGTATGGTGTAATGCTTTGAGCGAGCTTCGAGGAAGAACTCCCTGTTACACTTACAACGGCGAGATTATCCGCGATTCTGCCGATACAGCGGCCTGTGATTTGTGCGAGTGTGACTGGGAGTGTAACGGTTTCCGCCTGCCTAGTGAGGCAGAATGGGAGTATGCTGCGAGAAGGACGCGGGAAGGCTTTCAGCGCGGCGACATGGTAAGCGGCCAGATTTCTGATGACCCGGAAGAAGGCCTTTTGTATGCCTGGACAAGCGAGAACACCACCGTCTCACACAATGTTGGAACTGCAGGCCTTCCCTTTGAACCGGGAGAGCAGGCATATCCTGCAAGCGGAAATGCAAATGCGGCCGGCCTTTACGATATGAGCGGAAACATGATTGAGTTCTGCTGGGACTGGTTTGAAGACTATACTTCTGAAAATCCATACGGACCAAAAGTCGGCTTTGAACGTGTAAGCCGCGGCGGCAGCTGGAGCGAGTATACCATGTTCCTCTACGCCGGCGACAGATACCATTATGATCCGAACGAATGCTACAACTATATGGGCTTCCGTATTTGTTGTAGTGCGCGATAGAAACTAAAAAAATCTGAAATTACAAAATAAAAAACTCAGACTGTGGGACGCAGGCAAGAAATGAAAGGTGTGTAAGGCTGCTGGCAGCCGGTGTTCAATAGCAAAGCGTTAAAAAAAATGCGAAAGCATTTTTTAGCTTTACCACTTTTTTCTCAATTTTCATTTTTGCCGTCGCTGGGACCCGCAGTCTGAGTTTTTTATTTTGTGAGAACTAGATGTTTTACTTTAGTTTCTTTTCAAGCTTATGTAATTTTTTTGTCTCTGCGCGGACGGTGCGCTGCTGTTTGCGATTCTGCTTTTTTGCCTGGCGGATTGCGCCTACTGTCTCGCGGTTGAAGTTGAGCATCCAGCTGCAGAGGAATACTGATACGAGACAGATTACTGTTGCGATCAGAACCGGTACGTAGCCTGGAAGGTCGTCGAATGGGAGTTTGAAGTTCATTCCAAAGAAGCTTGTTACAAAGGTCGGTGCCATCATTACAAGGTTGATGATTGCAAGCTTTTTCATTACGACGTTCAGGTTGTTTGAGATTACAGAAGAGTAGGCATCCATTACGCCGAAAAGAATGTTGGAATAAGTGTCGGCCATTTCGATAGCCTGGCGGTTATCGATTGTTACACCTTCTACAAAATCAAGGTCATCTTCATCAAATTTAATTAAGCGTGTACTCTTCATTTTCATCAAAAGAAGTGAATTACTTTTGAGTGATGTTGTAAAGTAAACGAGGGATTTTTCGAGACCCAGCATGAGGATGATTTCTTTGTTTTCGATTTCAAGTCTCATTTCGTTCTGAATGCTTGTAGAACGGCGGTTTATTTCCTTAAGGTATCGAAGGAAGTTTAAGTTTGCACGGTTAATGATATGTACGATAAACGAAGGGAAGTCGTTCAGGCGTACGTTGCGCACACGGTTTGAGCCGAAGTCTTTGAGCACTTCGCAGTCTGTCCAGCAGATGGTGATGATTGTTTTTCCCTTGATGATGATGCCTACAGGACCTGTGAAGTATGGTGTTTCCGCTGCGGGATCATAGAAAGGAACACGAACAATTGTAAGAATGTATCCTGAGTCACCGTCTTCGATTCGTGAAAGCTCATCAGGGTCGAGAATATCGAGAATATGATCCTGTTCAATCTGATATTCTTCCTGAAGGAAATTTGTTTCGTCACGTGTTACATTGCGTGCGTCAATCCAAAGAGGAAGCTTTGTATTTATTTCGTCTTTTTTTGTCTTTGTAAACTGGCCGTCAATCTGCTGCCAATATGTAATCATGATTAACCTCTCATACTTTTGAGGCCTCTATGACTGTTGTATAAATTTTTTAGAAATGCGAAGTCAGGAGGTCTTTTTTATTTGCTATTGAACGTATGGGATAACTCGAACCACTGTCCATATTTGCCTCCTGAATTAAGAAATTAAGAATCAAACTGATATTTTAATTTTAATGAATTTGAACGAAGAGTTCAAGTTTTTAAATCTTAAAAGTGAGGGGCTTCTGCGGGGGCGTTGCGGGGGAGCCCCCCCCGCTGAGGGGGTAGCGGACAAGACCGGAGCGAGCGGAGTGAGTGAGGACTTGGGAGCGCAGGGGGAGACTTCCCCCTCCTTTGAGAAAAAAATGAAGAAAATTTCAACTTTTTCGAAGTTTTTTTTGGAATTTTTGTCCAAAAAAGAAAACGGTGGCAATTATATAGGCGGAGGTTAAAAAAACTTGAGACGGACGTTTGCTGGATTTTTGGAAAAGTTGAAAAGGGTTCTGATGGTCGTGGTTGTGGACTTAGTTCTTTGTCATTTTGCGGTTGCGCAGGGGGCGGTTTTCAGCTGGGATTTTGAAGATTGTGAGATTAAAGACATCTTGTTTGCGGTGTCGGTGGACACTGGGATTTCGATTGTGCCTGATGACACTGTCAGTGGTAAGGGTGATTTGAAATTTGCAGGCGGGGACTTTGATCTGGCTTTTGAGGCTTTCTTGAAGACTAACAGATTGTTTGTGAAACGTGATGGCGGAGTGTGGACTGTGAGCAGGATTTGTGTGTCTGTTGAGGATGGGTGTTATTCTCTTGAGGCATATGATTTGCTTCCGGTGCAGATTGTGGAAAAGCTGTCGCAGATGATGAAGCGTGTTGTGACTTTTGAGTCGCTGCCGTCGCAGAGGATTTCGGTTTGTTTTAGGGGGCTCTCTGAAGCTGTGTTGATGGATTGTCTTGCGAAACGTTTTGGTCTTTATGTCGTTGAGGAAGATGAGTCCGGATATCATTTTGCGAAAAATAATTTGTTGCAGGGGGCTGGTGGAAAAACTGGTCAGCGTGCGGATGGTTTTTCAGGGATGATGAAAATCGAAGTGCTTGAAAATGGTGAGTTTTTTGTGGATGTAGAGGACTGCAGGTTTTCGGTGGTATTAGACGAATTGTTTTGTCATGGAATTCCTTCTGATGATTTAAGTACTCCTTCAAAGAAAAATTTCTGTTTGCTCTCTGACGCGGATTGTAAGATACAGAGGTCTGTTTTTGTCGGATCGGATTTTAAAGATGCTCTGTTTCTTCTTTGTGCTCAGTGCGGTTTTGATTTTGTTCTGGAAAATGGCATTTACTACATCTATGCAAATGCGGATGCGCGGGCTCAGCTTGTGAGTGGAAAACGAAGCTGGCGGAAATTCACCTTACGTTTTACTAAGTCTCAGGATTTTTTAACCTTTGTTTTTAAGAGAGCGGGTAAGCTGGAAACAATTCCGCTTGCCGATGAACATACATTTTTATGCTATGCGAGTGAGAAAGAGGCTTCTGTTATTGAGGCTTTGATTGCCGAGGCGGATATTGAACTTTCAACTTATGTTGTAAATCTTAAGTATCTGAGGCCTGCGGAGTTTTTAGAGCATCTGCCGCCTGGAGTAGAAAGAAGCTCACTTTTTGTGGCGGACGATTCTGCGCGGATTTATTTTAAGGGGACGGAAGAAGCGTATAAGGCTTTGTGTTCTCAGCTTGAGATTTGTGACAAACCCCTTGTTCGTCTTAGTTATGATCTTTTGATTCTACAGTATGACGAGACACTACAGAATGATTGGTCTTCATCCTTTGGGGCTAAGACTCTGAATGCGGGTGACAGAAATGGCGCATCTGCTGTGCTTGGTTCTGTGATGGGGCTTAATCTGAATGTTGTTACCTCTTTTGGTTTAACCTTTGCGGCAGAATTACAGGCTTCGATTGAAGAAAACAAAACTCGTGTTTATGCAGATACAACTCTGCATGGTGTTTCTGGTCGGGAGATTCATTTTCAAAATACTAATACTTACCGCTATCGTGATAACAATGTAAATCCGGAAACTGGTAAGCCTCTTTATACCGGTATAACAAGGGAGATTGCTTCTGGTATTAAGCTTGATGTTCTTGGCTGGGTGAGCGGAGATGGAATGATTACCAGCAAGGTTACGGCTTCGGTTTCGCGACAGGGAAATGATACTTCGGGGGCGACGGGGAATCCTCCGCCGACTTCGGAAAAACTTGTGACTACGGAAGTTTGTGGGAAGAGTGGCGAGCCTGTTGTTTTGAGCGGACTGGTTCAGACTTCGGAAAGCGAGCAGCAGAAGAGAAGTCCTTTAATTTCTAAGATTCCTCTGTTAGGAAATCTTTTTAAGAGCAAAAACAAAACCCGTGAAAATATGCAGATGGTTATTTATCTGGTTCCTCATCTGGAGGGTGGATTTTTTTATGAGGAATCAGGGACTGCAGATTACAGCTGGGCTTATGAGAGTATGAAAAAACTTCTCGCAAAGTATTCTGAAAAAGAGGGGGCTTTGTGATGAATAAGAAATATGATTTTTGTCTGACTCCGGCTTACTGCATTTATAACGGAGTTGCTGTTCTGGAACAGGATGGTTCTTTCATAAAGTTTTTGATTACAGATGCAGCTAACGAAGTCTTGCGTGGAAGGCTTTCCAGAGCTTTTGAACGCTATGTTTCGGGAGTGAGAAAAATTGCTGATTGTCCTGACAATTTTAGAAATCTCATAAAAATCGATTTTGAAAATGGAAACCGTGAAAGGCTTAGAAAATGTGTGTCCCAGCTTTACCGTGCAGAAGAGGGATCTGTCGTAACGGATGAGACTGAGGAAGCTTTGAAGACTCAGCGTGAAGCAGCTGCGGTTTTACTTTTAGACAGCATATTGAACGAGGCAAGAACTCGTGGTGCAACTGATATTCATATTGAAGGTAATTGTGTGAGGCTTCGTATAAACGGGCGGCTTGAGGAGCTCTTTGTTATTCAGAATGAAAAAAGTATTGAGCTTGTTCAGAGAATAAAACTTCTTGCCGGTATGAACGTGATTGAAAAAAGACGTTGCCAGGATGGGCATTTTGTATATGGAAATAAAAAACCGTTTTTTCTCCGCGTTTCTACGATGGCGATTATTGGGGAAAAGTTTTCTGGAGAAGAATCTCTTGTGATGAGGCTTCTTGATACTTCGAGAATTCCACTTTGTATTGATGAACTTGGTTTTAATGCCAGGCAGACGGAAGTGCTTTGTGGGAGTGAGGGGCTGACTTCGCTTTCTAATGGACTTGTTCTTGTATGCGGTCCTACGGGTTCTGGAAAATCTACGACTGTTGCGTCTTTACTTGTGGAAATTGAAAAGACAGTAAAAGGTGCTTTGAAGATTATCAGTCTGGAAGATCCTCCAGAATATGTGATTCCCGGAGTTACCCAGGTAAAGGTTGATGAAAGAAATGGTTTTTCGGATGCGCTGAATCATATTTTCAGACAGGATCCGGATGTAATTATGATTGGGGAGATTCGTGATGAAGAAAGCGCGGCGGCAGCTTTGAGGGCTTCTCTTACCGGGCATCTTGTGTTTGCGACTTTGCATGCGGGGTGCGCTACGGAGGCTGTTTTCCGGTTGGAAAATCTTGGCGTGGACAGAAAACTTTTGTGTCAGATCCTGCGGGGTGTCGTTTGCCAGGAATTAAATGAACTTGGCGGCAGGATGAGGCTTTATGCGGATATTGCTCTTCCAAAAGAAAATTTCAGCAGGAATGCTGCGGCTGAGGTTTCAGAAGAGCTGTTTAATCACTTTACTAATTACGAAGAAGTACTTCGCGAATCTCTGAATGTTATGTCAAAAGGACATAAAACAAAGAGGCGGAAGGTTCCGCTTTATGGAAGGAGGCAGGAAGATGCTGGAATTCACAAGGGCGTTGTATGAACTTTTTGTAAAACAAGGGCTGGGACTTTCGCAAAGCCTTCTGGTAATGAGCAAAAAGCCTAAGAAGGATGGTGCCAGTCGGGCTGCTCTGGCAATTTATTCGGCTCTGGAAAAAGGAAGTTATTTTTCAAATGCGTTGAGGACCTGTGGTTTTATTGATTTTGATGATGTTTATATTTCCTTTATCCAGCTTGCGGAAAAGAACGGGGATTTAAAATCTGCTGTCACCTATCTGAAAGAAAAACTAGAGCGGGAAGCTGCTGATAAAAAGCGCTTGTATGGAGCTACTGTTTATCCGGCCTTTGTAATTCTGCTTTCTATTGGGGCCTGTGTATTTATCGGGCTTTATACAAAGACAGCAGACTTTTCTCTGCTTGTTAAATACGTTCTGGGGCTGATTGCTGTATGTGCCGGTATTTTTTTTGTGATTGTAAAAATGCTTGGTGGCGACAGACTTTCAGAAGCCTTTCTTGCTGTTGATTTTCTTTTGAGAAACGGAATTGAGCTTTCTGAAGCTGTGGGATGCGCAGTTCAGGTCGCAGGTCCTTCCTGCAGAATTGGAAATCTTTTTGAGACTGCAAGAATAAAACTATCTTATGGAATGGATCTGGTAACGGCTTTTTCAAATGGATCTGGGAAGGTTCTGTCTGGAGGATTTTATAATTCTAAAATTCGGGAAGCTTTTTATTACGCGGATGTGGGCGGAAGTAAAGATGATTTGTTTGGAAGAATCGCTGCATATCTTGTTTCTGAGAAAGAGAGACGCAGAACTTTATGCATGGCACTTATAGAACCTGTTTTTATTACAATTACCGGATTTTTTCTGCTGATGCTTTTGATGACGTTTTTTATGCCGCTTATTTATGACATCAGTCTGGTATGAAAAAAACTGTAGAAAAATGGAGGAAAAATGGAAAAGAAAAACTTTTGCAAAAAGAAGTTTAACAAAAAAATCAGGAGGTTTTGTTATGCTTTCAAGAAATTTGAAAAAAGGGAAGCCGGTTTTACTTATGTCGAAACCGTTGCAGTCATCGCAATTGGCGCGATTCTCACAGCAGGAAGCGTCTTTTCTGCGACAAAACTTATTTCCGCCGCGAAAAAAACGGCTGCAAAAAATCAGATTGAACAATACTGCAGTGCACTCCAGATCTACTTCATTGACTGCGGAAGATTTCCAACGACAGAGCAGGGGCTTTCTGCCTTATGGGAAAAACCAGTTTTCTATCCGGTACCGGAAAACTGGAACGGACCATACCTTGACCGTGAGCCCGGCAATGATCCGTGGGGAACCGATTTTAAGTATCTCAGCTCTGAAAGTTCCGTTATGCCGTCAGAGGTACCTGAGACCTTGCCCTTTATTCTTATCTCATACGGTTCCGACGGCAAAGAAGGCGGAAAAGGAGACGCGGATGATATCTGTTCATGGAAGTAAAACTGTTTTGACAGGAGTTGTCGCCTCTTGTGCGGCTTTAGCTCTGGTACTTGGTTCTATTTGTCTGGAACGTCGTATGAAATTGAAATTGTATGAAAAAGAGATGTCAGTTGTCGTAGCTGAAATGGCGGAGAAAAATCAGAAAGAAATTTCTGGAAGTACTGGCGCGGGAAACAGAACTTCAGGTGTTGTGAGATGAGACTAACGGATGTGCCCCTTATTATTGTGATACTCGGGCTTTTTTGTCCTCTTTATTCAAATCAGATTAAGGTTATAAATCAGCTGGATATAAAAATCCATGAAAGAGTGGAGGGACGTGATTCTGCCAGATTTATTTCTGAAAGCTTTAGAAATGCCTGTAGAGGGAAGGGATTTTCTGATCTGGATGAATGGAGAGAAATCTGCCGGATTATGTGGAAGTTAGACTTGATTGAGTGGGAAAGTAAAGAAGATGGTGGCTGTCGTTTATTTCACGGAAGATGGAGCGGGGCTTGCGGAAAGGGTGAAGTCTATTACAGAAAGAATAATATGTAATGGAGAGTAAATAATGATACATAAAACAAATGTCTTAAAGAAAAATGATTTTGAAAAATATGAAGTTTTTCTGCCGTTTTCTGCTGCTTTGGGAAAGCGAAGAAAAAAGTTTCTGTGTTCTGAACTTGAAAAAATGCATCCGTGTTTTTCCGATGAGTTTTGTTTTGATTCTGCTGTGCGGAAAATCGGGAAGAAGGGAATCGCCGCAGATGTGCTTGTAATGAGTAAGAGAAAACTTGCGGAATATGAGGGGAAGAGAAGCTTTTCGGGCACAGGATTTTTTGCAGAAAAATTGAAGCATCGTTATTTTGTTAATGAAAAGTTGCGATTGACTGGGCTTTGTTTGATTGCTTTTGTGATGTTTTGCCTTCTTGTCTTGTTATGTGGAAAAAGAAATGAAGCTGTTCCGACATCTGAACATTCCACCGTGGCCATGTCTTCGCCAGAAATTACCGCGACAGATCTTTCCACATCAAACCTTTCCGCGACAGACACCCCCAGCCTTTCTTTTTGTAATTCGTTTTTTGATGTTTTGAAAAGTTCTGATGGAAAAGTAAGTTTTTTTGAATGGAAAATTGAAGGTTTTACAGAAAGTCTTTCTGCGTCGCTTAAGGGAATCTACCCGGAAGATTTATCGATTTTGAATGACTTTAGGAATCGCAATAAAACTGAAGAATTTGTTTCTTATGAAAAAGGTCTTCCTGTTATGAAAGTTTTTTATTCACAAAAACTGACTGGCTTTAGCGTGAAGAAAGTGGAAGAGCCTGCTGCCTTGTCAGATGAGGCTGTAGCTGGAAACGCAGATTTTAACAAAAGTCTTAGAAAAATAATTCTGGAAAAGGGTGCGGTAATGACAGAAGAAAAAGCGCCTCCATATCATATTGAGTTTATATGCGGATTTGATAGTGATGTAAAGAATCTTTTCCAGAACATGGATGATCTTATTAATTTACAAAAAAGAAGAATTACGCAGTTCGCAGTAAATATCAGTGAAGACGGAAAAATAAGTGTGGGAATTTCAATTGAGCCAGAGCACTATGACAATCTGCCTGGCTTTGATCTGAATATGATTTCTGAAAATCTGAAAGTTTTTAATTTCTCCAAAGTTGTAAAAGAACAGAAAAGGCCGGTGAATACTTCTGCACCAGTTCCAGCCAATGCTCTTAAAAAAATCGGGGAAATCAAAACGCAGAATAATTCCACCATAGTTTTTTACAAGAATGAGAATGGCAAAATAGAACGCGTACTTCAGGGAAAGTAGTTCAGGAAAAATTGAAGGAGCCGCGTAATGACATTTTTTAGGAGGTGAAAAATGAAATTGAAAAAGTTTTTATTGAATCTTTGTTTATTGCTTTTGTTTTTATTTCTTCTTGATGCAATGATTTTATCCTGTGCAACAAAACCAAAGTTTTCTGGTAATGCAGATTTATGCGGGCTTGTTGTTGATGAAAATAACAGACCTGTCAAAGGTTTTGTAATCCGTGCTTTCTGCGGAATCTCTGGTATTAAATCTGCCCTCACAAATGAAAATGGAATTTTTGTAATTGAAAATGTGCCGTCCGGAAAAATCGTAATTTCTGGAGAAAAGAAGAATTATTTAAAACTTTCGGATGTCAATTATCAGTTTATTAACCGGTCTGATATTTTCTGCTGCCAGGTTAAATCAGTTAAGGCTGTGATAAATCTTGTTGATGAACTTCTTATGCGTGATGAAAATCAGTTAGCCCTGGACCTTTTAGACAATGTATCATGCGAGAAAAAATCAATGGAATGGAGAGTTGTTCAAAGCTATAAGTTTTTCCTGACTGAATCAAAACACAAAAAGAAAGAAATCCTTTCCTCTTTTAAGCAAACCGCAGGCCTTGAAGAAGCTGAAAGACAGGCCTTTTTATCTGAATATGCAAAATCTCTGGAGGTATTTATTAAATGAAAAAACTGTTTATTTTATTTGCATTTCCGTTTGTGCTGATCTTTTTCGGCTGCAAAAATTTTTCAATAGAATCTGTTCCTTATCTTGTTGCAGGAGAATTTGTTATGGAATCTGATTCTGAAAATTATTCGGTATGTGGTCTTGATTTTCTGTTTTATAACCAGTCGGTAAAAGATGTAAAAGAAATATCGGTTGTATTCTTTTTGTTTGATAAGGATGGTGAACCGGCTTATGAATGCAGTAACAGAATTACTTTAGAAATTGAAACCAGAATTGATGCCGGCGATTCTTTTAAGAAATGTCTTAGCCTTGACCGCTTTATGAATCAGTTCCCGGAAGAAAAACTTTATGTGGATTATCTGTACGTCAGCAGAATTGAATATGAAGACGGTTCTCTCTGGGAAGATCCTTTTGGGCTTACTGCATTCAAGTGAGGTTTATATGAAGAAAAATATTTTGAAAACTTTTTGTATTCTTATATCCGGTCTTCTGATTTTTCCCGCCTGTGATTTTAACAACTCAAAGGAAAGAATTGTATTTGTGCAGGAAAGCCATACAGAACCGAAGACAGAACCAGAAACAGAACCGGAATCGGAATCAGCTCCGGAAACTGTAATACCACCTGTAACTGAATCAGAACCGCAGGCGGAAACAGAACCAGAGACCGAGACTGAGAACGAGTCAGAGCCGGAAGCTGGACCTGAGCCTGAAGTTGAACAGGAAAGCGGCTCTGAACAGAATCCTGAATCTGAACAGGAAGCTGCGCCGGAGTCCGAATCAGAAAAAGAGCCAGAATCAGAGCCGGAACCTGAGCCAGAGACTGTTGTAGTTCCTGAGCCGATGCCAGAGATTGAAGTTAAGAAACTTGTCCTGCTTGTTTATATGGCAGCTGATAATGATCTAGAAAGTTATGCGATTCAAAATCTCAAACAGATGGAGCATGCGTCTTTTGATAAAACGGATGTTCTGGTTCTTTTAGACAGAGCTGACGGGTATGACGAGACTAACGGAAACTGGTCGGATACAAGACTTTTTAAGGTTGGACATGATGATACGAACAGCAGTCTGATTGTTTCGACAAGACTGTCTTGCCCTGAACTTGGACTGGCTGCGGGGTGTGAGACGGAACTTGATATGGGGAATTTCAATGTTCTGAGAAACTTCATAAGCTATGCGAAGTCTGAATATGAAGCTGAAAAATATGCACTTATTATCTGGGGGCATGGTACAGGCTGGAAATATTCTTCAATAGAAAATAGCGGCAGAAAAAATTCTGCAAGAGCGGTTGCTATAGATGATCATTCGAATTCATATATGAGTGTTACAGATCTCAAAAGGGCGGTAAAAGGGCAGGGGCTTAGTGTTATCGGTTTTGACACCTGTTTTGGTGGCGTTATAGAAAACATTTATGAGTTGCGAAATTACGCTCAGTATACAGTTGCAAGTCCCGGGATTACTCCTTCAGGTGGCTGGGATTATAAGAATCTTCTTGAAGATATTACTGCCGGAGATTTTTCAACAAATGCAGTGTCCAGAGCTATGGCAGAAAGTTCTCCAACCCGAATAACGATATTTAACAATTCATATATTTCATCACTAGCGTCTGCTATAGAAGATTTTTCAGAGAATCTCGCGTCTGCAATAAATAATCAATCTTCAAGACAAAGTGTTTTTAATTCTCTTTTTAATCTGGAAGCTTATAGTTACTCGCAGTATCCATGTGACATGTATCTGGATATTGCTTCTATGGCTGATTTTTATATTGATGGAACAAATGCTCCTTCTAATAACACTGCAATTAAGGCCAGTGCTAAAAGACTTAAAAAAGCGGTAAATAATGCGGCTTATACAGAGAATTCTGAAAACGGAAAAGTGGGTATTCATTTTATTCCGCTTGCAGGTCCCAGAACTGCGGCAAGTATTCATTCCAATGATTATATAAAAGATATGGATAACACCATGCAATGTTCATTTATAAAAGAAAATCAGCATTGGGTACCTTCCCGAAACGGAAGTTCAGGAAGCTTACTGGATAAATTGTTTTATACAGATTTTTAGTAACGGAGGAAAATATGAAAAAAACTTTTATTCACATAAATAAAATAATTCAGATCTTATTGCTTTTTGTTTTATTCTTTACGGGTCAAAAAGCATTTGCGTTGCATGGTCAGGGAGATGGCCATGGTGGTTATGTAATGGTATCAGATTCTGGAGGAGGCTCTTCAAATGATTCTGGAGGTGGTTCTGGTGGTGGTGGCAATTCCGGCGGAGAAAATTCTGGAGGAGAATCGGGTGGAAATCAAAACTCTGGTGCAGGAGGAGAGGGCGGACAGTCTGGCCCGCAGGATAATTCCGGCGCTGAAGCACAGGCTCAAAGAGAAGCTGCCAGAGCTCAAAAAGAAGGTGAGCTGAATGATGCAAAAAACAATTCTGAATCTTTAATGAATGATATTTCGGAAAGTAATGATCAGGTTGCAACAGGTGACGACAGTAAAAGTGGAGATGGAACTTATGCTGATGTAAATAGCAATTCAGAAAAAAATGAAGAAGGGGCTGCCGCAGACCAGAATGATAGTTCGGCTGAACAGGGACAGAATCAAAAAAAGAATGCGAATAAACTGGATTCAAGTGATTCTGATTCAACAGGAGATCCTGTAAGAATTACAGAAGGTGTTTATGAGCAGAATGAAACAGATTTATTGTTCGGGAATATTACATCCGAAGGATTAAGAAGAAAATATCGTTCAGACAGTAAAATAATATCAAGTTTTGGATATGGCTGGTCTACAAATCTTGATCAGCGAATCATACGTGGAACTGATATTACTCCTGTTTCGTATATTGCTCGTATGGAGGCAAATGTAAATTATGTAAAAGGTGCAGTTGATGAATATGAGCAGAATTTAAAAGAATATTACGCAGTTTCATCTATCGAAAACATAAGCGAGGCGTTGAATCAGCGTATTGCAACATGTGATGAAAATTTGAATTCTACGGCTCTCCTATATCTGTATTTATTTAATTTATATCAGCAGGCAATCGGTTATGATGCTGAATATCCAATTTTCTTACTGATGGTTGATGTGCTGAATTTACAGAATAGAATTAATGAGAAAAAACAAAAATTAACTGAACGCTTGCAGACAGTAGAAGCTAAAATTTCTGAATTCAATCAATTAAAAGTTTTGTATGAAACAAAAAATAATGAACTTCAGTCTTATAAAGATATTGCGGCCAGAGAATCAGCTGTTGAGAATAAGAATGCTTATGCAATGTTTAAAGGTATGGAAAACTGGTATTACCAGACGGGTTCAAATACGATTACTGTAATTGATGAAGATGGATTCCCGCATCTTTTATTTCAGGAAAATGGTAATTCTGAAAAATGGAGTAATCCGGAAGATAGAAAAATCCTGTATTGCAATAAGACTTCAGAAGGTTTTGAGCTTTTTGAAGTTGATGGAAGGCGAAAATATTTTGATGAAGCTGGAATGATAATTCGAATTATTGACAGAAATGATAATACGGTTTCAATTCAGCGAAAGAATGATGAAACAATCAGTCAGGTAAATACCTCTTATGGTGAAAGTTATTCTTTTGAATATCAGAATGGTTATATCAAAAAAATTATTAATTTGCGTGCTCCGGCTGAAAACGTTCTTTATACTTATGACGGAAATAGGCTGACTGGTGTAACTGATACAGACGGTGATACAGTTACAATGAATTATGATGAAAATAACCGGTTGATTAATCTGAATAAATGTGATGGCAGTTCTATCTGTTTTGAATATGGAGAACAGACTGCAGATGGAAAACTTCTTACAACAGCAACAATAAATGAGGAAGGAAAAAGAGAACAGTTTATTTATGACAGAACAAACAGATGTACTCAGTATATCAATCATGATGGAAATTCTGATTTTTATTATTTTAATGAAAAACATAAAACCATCCGTATTCAAAAATCTGATGGTAATATAATCGAAAATACTTATGATAATTCTGGAAATCTTATTTGCGTAAAAGAAAATGGAAATGCTGTTACTTATACCTATGATGAAAAAGGAAATAAAATCTCTTCTACTTATACTGATGGTGGTAGTGAAAGATGGACTTATGATTCCTATAATCAGGTTACTTCGTTTACAGATTGTGATGGAGTATATTATGAATACAGACGCGATAATAAAGGAAATCTGCTTTCATATCTTCGCGGAGGAAAAACTGTTTTTACTCAGGAATTTGATATTGCAGGCAAATTGATTAAGCGAACAGATTTTAGTGATAAAAAAATTATTACTGAATATCAATATGACAGATATGGAAATCTTACAGAGAAGAAAGTCGTAGATAGTGTTACAAAATATGAGTATGATTCGCAGAATAGGGTAATAAAAGAAACCTTAAATGGAAAAGTCCTTTGTGAATATAAATACAGGGGGCACTTGGCTGAACGGCTTGATTATACTGGTTTAATAACAAGTTGGCTAACTAACGGTCGTAAGGATGTTACAGAATATATTCAAAAAGATTCTCTGACGGGTGCTGTCCATAAAACACGTATAGAATATGATAAGCGTCATCTCCCCGTAAAAGTGTATTACGGTGATGGTGAAACAGAAATTCTTGGTTCTTCATATATTTATACGGCTGAAGGTCAATTAAAATCTTCTGTTACCTATGGAAATGAATGCTGGATAAAAATCTTAAATTATAAAAACGGACAGGTTAGCCAAATAAAACAGTTTAAAACCAGGCAGTGTGATAATGCTTCAAACAAAACTGCATTTACGGAAGCTGAAATTAATAATCTTCTTGCAGCCGCAGGGGAAAACGTTTTTATACAGAAATATGATATTCAGATAAAAAATGGAAATCAAAAAATACTTTCTGTAACAGACGGATTAGGTTTTGTAAATCTTTTTGAATTTGACGCTTGTGGAAATCTCATAAAATGTGTTGACGCTAATGGAGAAACTTCGCAACAAAGGTTTAGTAAAGCTGGCAGGTTAGCTGGTACTCAAAGTTCTTTTGGCGGATGGTATGAATATGGATGTAATTCTGAGGGGTTGCAAAACAGAGAAAATGAAGAAGGTAAAAATCCGGTAAGAAAAGAATACTTTGCTGATGGAAAAATAAAACTTCGTACTGATTGCTTTGGAAAAACAACTTCATATAGTTATGATAATAAAGGGTGTCTTGTTTGTTCTTCGAGTGAAGGGAAAACTCTCTGGTATGAATATGATGATTATGACAGAATTATAAAAATACTTGTCGGACCGGCGAATGAAGAGAACTCGGCTGTTTATTTCGAAAGCAGAGAATACTCTCAGAATGGTAGAAATCTTGTGTTGACAAGAGGCGGGAAGTATAAAACCCTGATAGGATTTGATGCCTTTGGAAATATTGTAAAAGTAACAGATGGTAATGGAAATGAAAAGAAATACTCTTATAATTTCTTGAATCAGCTGACAGAATGTTTTGACGGATATGGAAATAAAACCTCATATGATTACAACGCATTAGGAAAGGTTTGTCGTGAAAGTTTTCCAGATGGCTCAACTACAGAATATTTTTATAATCATCTTGGTGAACTTGAAGAAATTAAAGATGAATGTGGAATTGTATATTCATCAACTTATGATAAGGCTGGTCGTCTCACAAAAGAATTCACCCGCGGCGACAGCGAAAAAACTTATGAGTATGATAAATCTGGAAGAATAACAAAAGTTCTGTGTGGCGGTGAATGTGTAGAAAGCTATGCTTATGAAAATAATTACCGCACGATTACCGTAAAAGATGGAAACGGAAATAATTATCTTTATAATTATGATCCTTTTGGAAGACTGGCCGGTGAGAAAAACAGAAACGGTATTACACAGAATTATCTTTATGATGATGAAGGTAAATTGAAGGCTCAGAATAATTTTGATGGTACAACTACGACAATACAGTATTCAGAAAACAAAAGTGTCCGTAGCGTTTCTTTTTCAGATGGAACTAAAAATGTTTTTGTCTATGATTCAATCGGAAATATTATTGAAGCTTATAACGAATACGGAAAAACTGAATACAGATATGATAAGGGTGGAAAACTTGTTTATCAAAAAGATGTAACTACAGGAGAAGAGATTTTCTTCGAATATGATGATGCAGGAAACAGAACAAAACTTCTCAGTTCAAGCCGCGAAACAAAATACTCTTATGGTAAGAATAATGAAGTAAAAGAAATTTTTGACAATAAGCAGAGACTAAGTATAAAATTAGATTATGACAAAAACGGAAGGGAAGCCTTGAGAAAATTCGGAAACGGGACAAAAGAAGAAACTCTTTATGATAAAGCCGGCCGGGTCAGCGTTAAGATGCAGAAATCTGAACGTGGTGAAATAATCTGGGGTCAGGCTTATGTCTATGGTGCAGACGGAAAACGTTCTGCAACTGTTGATCACGAATGTCGCGTTACACTTTACGAATATAATAAAAAGGGACAACTCAAATCTGTTTATTATCCTTATTCACAAGCATTGATTGATAATCTTAAAAAAGAAGCCTCTGATAACGGACTTTCTGTGAATGTTGAAGCGGGAGAAAATAAGTATCTTTCAGGCACTGAGAAATCTGCACTTGTTACACTTCTTAATTCAATGCAATATGGACTTGCTTATAAGCTTTCGAATCTGCAGCTTTTCATAAAAGAATCTTATGTTTATGATGCAAATGGAAATCGTATAGAAAAAGTCACTCCTTTTGGAACAATTAGTTATGTTTATGATAAAGAAAATTATCTTCTTTCAAGCGGATCAAAAGGTCAGGCATTCGTAAATTATACTTACGATAAAATGGGAAATCTGTTGGGTGAAGAGAGCTCTTCTAAGTCTGTCAGATATACCTATAATTCACAGAACCGTCTTATTTACTGTGAGGTTACAGATCATTCCGAGAAAACTTATGCCAAAACAAGTTATGCTTATGATGCGTTTGGAAGGAGAGTGCTTGTACAGGATGCAGGTGAGGCCGCGCTTAGAACATTGTATGATGGTCTTACCTTTGATGTGATAAAACAAAGTCCGACATTCGCGAGCGGCTTATTCACCGACTCGTATGAAACAGGTATACACTATGGCAAGACTGGAAGACCTACCGGCGAGCGCTATCGTTATATTGATGACGAAGAACAGAAAGATGGTAACCGGTATTTTTATCTTGATGACAGTTCGTATAAAACTGTCAGTACCAGATACAACGGTGGCCGAACTCAGCTGATGTTGAATGGATATGTAGCTGCCCAGACAACAAATGATTACGGAACAGAATATTTTTCAACAGATTTATTAGGAAGTGTCGTAAACGTAACTGACGGAAGCGGCTTTTCAAAATGCACTTATTCTTATGATGCCTTCGGTTCTCTCATTCAGGGCGACCTGTCCGGCTCTTCAGACTTCGGCTACCTCAGTAATCAGCATGATCCAACTTCACATCTCTACAACTACGGCTACCGCGACTACAACCCAACTCTCGCCCGCTTCACAACCCCCGACCCCATCCGCGACGGCCCCAACTGGTTCACCTACTGCAACGGCGATCCTGTAAACTTCGTTGACTTGCTTGGCCTTGAGGCGGGGGATAATAATAGATTAATGGGAGAAAACTATTATAATATTGATTATATAAAACAAAATGTACCAAAACAATATCAAAAAGCTGCAATAGAAGCTTTACAAAAAGAAGAGAGTGATGGATTGTATGGTCCTCCTACTGATAGTAAAAGAGTTACTGAAGGAGTTGGAGCTGAAACACCTTTGCAAAAAAATCATACAGGTGTTGACATAGGAGCTTTAGAGCCAGGAAAGAAGGGGGATCCTATTTATGCAACAGCAGATGGATCTGTGTTACGAAATGGAAAGACTAAAAATTCTGGAAGTACTATAGTTGAATTATCCTTACCAAAAACAAAAAATACAGCTGTTTATCAACATGGTGATTTTATAGTACAAAAAGGTAGTACTGTAAAAAGAGGACAGATAATAGGATATATGAGCGATAATGGAACTCCAGGAAATGTCCATTTACATTATGAGATTCGTAAAGATGGTGAGTATGCAGGTACTGATAGTTCAAAAATTGAAAATCCTTTGAATCATATGCCATCATCTTACACAAAAGAATAGGAGATAATTAAGTGAAAAAACATTATTTTATTTTATTGCTATTTGCAATGAGCTTTCTTTCTTGTACAAAAAAAAATATAAAAGAAACTGATGAAAATAGTTTTATAGAACACAGAAATGAAATAGACAGTAGTCAAGATAATTTCACGTTTCTAACAAATGATGATCAGGAAAATATTAGTAAAATATCTGAAAGTAAAGAAAATGAAAATTATTTTGATTGGGATGATTCGGTTTATGATGATAATGTGACAATTGAATTTTCACTGCATAATAAAGAGAATCAGGATTTTTGTTTATACCATAATATTAAAAAAATAAAGGCTATAAACTTAAATAATTATATAGAAAATGGTAATTGGTGTACAAAATCAATAAATGATATAAATATAACTTGGAATTATGAGAATGGAGCGATTTTGTGCATGGAGTCATCATCTTGTAATTATGAAACAAAAAGAGGTGTAAAAGTTGGAGATTCACTTTCTAAGGTAATGGATTTGTATGGACCTGATTCTGATATATCCAGTTGGGATATTTCGAGTAATTCTTTTATCCCAGTGGATAATAAGGATAATAATCGCTTTATGTTATTTTATGCAAATGAGGGTGTGTCTTTGAATGCGGGGAATGTTATCGACGAAGAAATGATGACAATTTTATTCTATGCAAATGAAGGATTTATTACAAAAATAGAAATAAAGGCTGGCAATTAATCAAAACGTATTTAATTATGTTTCTCATACATTTTGATTAATCAGAAAGCACGAATGTTGAAAAGTGGTGAATAATGAATAAGGTTTGTTTATTATTTATATTATTAATTTTATTATTGTTTAATTTATGTGCAGAGAATCAAAAGTCTTCTTTTCATTTTGATGGGAAAGAAGGGGAGGTAATAAATGCGATATCTGATGGAATTATTACAGATTTAGGATTCGATGAAGAAAGAGGAATGTTTGTAACTGTGAATTATGAAGAATTAGGAATGTCAGTAACTTATTGTAATTTAAAATCTTTTTTCGTGAAAAGAAAACAGCATATCAAAAAGGGAGAAAAGATTGCTGCAATAGGTATGACAGGAAATGTTGTAGATGCTGGCGTAAACTTATCAATTGAGATAGATGATAACATATTTCTTTTTTCTAGATAACTAAACAGGAATATCGGTTCATATGAGCCGATGTTCCTAAAAAGAAAACATTCTTGTTTATGAATCGTTATTGAGTAAAAAATATTTTGTAAGAGGAAGCTAATGAAAAAGCTATTCTTTTTTCTAATAACAATCTTTTGTATTTTTATTGTATATAGCGAAGCAAAAGTCAGGATAAAAGATTACGATCGATTAATTGAAATAGATGATAAAATCGAAGATTTGTTAGGCTGTTTAGGAGAGCCAAATGAAATATCATGTACTCCTTTTGATGCAAATCATGATTGGGATACGTTGTGTTATAAATATAATGATTTCTGGTTATATTCCTATAGAGCCGCTAAATCTGTTTATAGAATTTCTGTGAACAATCAGGATTTTGGTGTTCTAGTTCAGAATAACACGATTACTTATGGTGAACTAAAAAATCAGATAGAGGAAAAAATTGGGAAGGGTACTTTTCTTCTGAAAAATGATAAAGGTTATAATGTTTTTCTTTATTCTTTTGCTGATTTTTTAGAATTACATCTTTTTTATGATGAAGATAATAAATTAAGCGGAATGTTGCTAGGTTATTCTGATTCAGAATAATTATTCATTGTTGACTTTTACTTCTAATTTTCCTAAATTGAGTTATAGAGGTAGTAAATGATTTTTTTGACAATTCCTTATGATATTCAAACAGTAGTGAAAAATGAATCGTCTCTTACAGGTAAATCGATGCGGCAGATTGTGATTGAAAAACTTCGTGGTGAGACTGTTGAAAAAGTTTTTTCGCCTGAACTTAGACAAAATATTCTAAAGCTTGATGAGATTAAATCCTTGAAAAAGAATTGGAATGGAAATAATGCAAAACCTATACCTAATAAAATTATTGATAAAGCAAAAGCTCTTGTGATTAATCTTAACCGGCAGCCACAAATATTTCCAACTGCTAATGATTCAATCCAGATTGAGTATGACGGTGACAATAATTCATATCTGGAATTACAGATAACTAAAAAAAATATACTGTCGTATTATAAGATTGATAGAAGTGGAAAAGAATCTATGGGAGAAATACCTGTGTCTTCTTTTTCATTAAATGAATTGGTTGAGGAGTTTTATGGATAATTCATTCAAAGAAAATGAAGCTTTATATAGAGCAGTGTATCCTCCTGAAAAAAATAGAATGTTTTGGAAAGATGAAAATCATATTTCTTCTGCAGTATTTTTGGATAAAAAAGGCGTATCTGTTGAGCGAGGAAACTTTCGTTCTGATGAAGAAGTCGCAAAAGATATGCAAAAATCATTTTTAGGAAAAATTGTTTCTATAACAGCAGGCGTTTGCTATAAAGTTAATGCTAAGATATTTTATAAACCAACAAAGAGAAGTTTATATCATAGTGAAATCCATGGAAGTGAAACTCGTGTATTACTTACTCCTTCTCAACGACATTTTTTGTCGCTAAATAGTCACATAATCAGAATTGAAGCATAACAAAAACACCGGCTCATATGAGCCGGTGTTTTTTTAGATTTCATTAAATCCAAAAACTAATCAGTCTGATCAGTTTTTAATTCAGAAATTAGTCTAGACAAGCATCCAGATTCTTGCAAATCTCTTCCTTGTCCAGGTGTCTTCCGATGATTACCATCTTAATCATGCGGTCGCCGACTTTTTCGTCCCAGTCTTTTTTCATTTCTGGTTCTTCGGCGAGAACGCGCTGCTGTTCTGCTGGTGGGCATGAAGCAAGCCAGTTTCCTGAGTAGCCGGCCTGAATCTGGCGGCCAGAAGTTTCAAGAACGTATGCCATGTCTTCTTCGTCGCTGAACCAGATTACACCCTTTGAACGGATGATGTTGCGAGGCCACTTTGAAGCAAACTCGTCGAGCTTTGAGCGGTTGAACGGACGGCGGCGATAGTAAACAAATGAACCGATTCCGTATTCATCTTCGCTTTCACCTTCGTGCTTATGCTCGTGGTGGTGATGGTGGCCATGATGTTCATGCTCGTGGTCGTGATCATCATTATCGTCGTCGTCATCATGATGGTGATGCTCGCCCTCACCGTGATGTTCGTCATGGTCATGGTGCTCGTGGACTTCATGCTCGTCGTGATCATCGTCATCGTCATCATCTTCGTCGTGAGCATCGTGCTCTTCGAGAGCCTTTACCCAGCCGGCACTGGCATAAACTGTTTCAAAATCAAAGCGGTCTGTACCAATAATTTCTTCAACCGGTACATCACAGCGTGTAGTTTCAATTACCTTTACAGTCGGCTGAATCTTGTTGATTACTGCGCGAACCATCTTCATCTGGTCATCAGTTACAAGGTCGCGCTTGTTTACGATAAGGGTAGAGCAGAACTCAATCTGCTGAATCAAAAGCGATTCGATATCTTCTTCATCAATATCTTTCTTAAGAAGAGCCTTTCCTTCATCAAACTCATCAACGAGGCGGCTTGCATCAACAACGCCTACAACATTATCAAGCTTACCGATTTCGATAGTTTCGATTGCCTGTGCAATTGGCATTGGCTCACAAACACCGCTCGCCTCAATCATAATATAGTCGAACTTTCCGCTCTTCATCAGGTTTTCAATCTGATTTACCATATCGCTTTTAAGAGTACAGCAGATACAGCCGTTTGTAAGTGGAACCAGGCTGCTTGAATCTTCGATTTTAGCTTCTTTTGAAATAAGACGTTCATCAACGTTTACTTCACCAATGTCGTTAACGATTACGGCAACTTTATAGCCTTTCTGATTTGTAAGAACGCGGTTAAGAAGTGTAGTCTTTCCCGCTCCAAGATATCCGCACAAAAGAGTAATTGGAATCTTTTTATCTGACATAATGTAATACCTCACAAAATGATATTGCGGGCACTAACCTAGCGAAAGTGCACGGCAATCCATTTATATAAGTAAAATATAATAAAAAATCCGTCTAAAGTATAGATTTTTCTATATATCAATATCAAAAATGTGTTATAATTAAGAAAATGAAACGAAAGAGAATCTGTCTTGTAACTATTTCACCAGAAGGTGAGTATACCAGCCGCATTATGAAGGGAGTTTTTTCTCAGTGTAAAAGATACGGTTATGATGTTGTTGTCGTTTCTGCTCTGGTTTCAGTTTGTAATTATTATAAGAATTATCTTCAGGGCGAGATGAATATCTATAATATTATCAATTTTGATCTTTTTGATGGTTTTATTATTACGCCTATTCCTATGACAGAAGATCAGAATATGTTCCTTTATGATAAACTTCTGGCCCTGTTTTCTAACTGTACTAAGCCTGTTATTGCTCTTGATAAGAAATTTGGTGATTTTCCGGTTATTTATACTGATGATAAAACGCCTTTCAATAAAATAACCGAGCATCTGATAAAAAAGCACGGCTGCCGTGATTTTGATATTTTGAGCGGCCCGGATGATTCTCCTCTTACAAACATGCGTCTTAACGGAATTCTCGAAGTTCTTAATTCTTATGATATTCCTATGGATGAAAACCGCATTTTCCGCGGAGATTACTGGTATCTTGGCGGTGAACGACTTGCTAACCGCTATATTTCAGGTGAACTTGATTTGCCTGATGCAGTAATTTGTCTTTCCGACCATATGGCGCTTGGCCTTATCAATAAACTTGAAAAGAATAATATAAAAGTTCCTGATGATGTCATAGTAACAGGCTTTGGCTCTGTTCGCGAGGCTGCAATCAATACTCCGCCTCTTACTTCCTATGTGCCCAGCCAGGCAAAAACTGGTGCCGATGGTGTAAATTATTTGCGTACAATAATTGATCCTGCTGCCTCTATTGTTCCCTATATTGAGAAAGAAGATTCGAATCTGAAGATAGGTGCTTCCTGTGGTTGTGATGAAGATTTTTCATATACACGAGCCTTCTTCCCTGGAGAATCTATAGGCACAAAATATAATTATAACGACAGCTCTGTATGGGACAATATAACTATGACAATGCTTCAGGAATCTTATATGGCAGAGATCCTTACTGGTGCCGAAACTCCTGAAGTCTGTCTTGGAAAAATTTATGAATCAAAATACCTTCTTAAGCCCTACAAGCGGTTTTATATCTGCTTAAATGATGAATGGTTAAATACCGATGCTGATTTTTCTGATGGCTACAGCGACCGTATGCTTCTTGCAATTTCTGCACATAACGGTTCAAAGCGTCACGGCTGGAATCATCATGTTTTTGTAGGCGGGGGTAGAGAGCGTTATTTCAGCCGAAAGGTCATGCTTCCTGTTTTTGAAGATGAACAGAAAGAAATTTTTAAGGAACCTCAGGTTTATTATTTTGCACCTCTTCATTTTGGAAAAATAAGTCTTGGTTATGCAGTTTTGCAGAATGATTTGAGTCTTCCAGGACATATTGGTCAGGTTTTCAGAAATTATATCCGCAATATAAATAATGCCCTCGAAATGAGCAGAACAAAGTATCGTTCAATTTATCTTGCTGAGCATGATGCAATGACAGGCTTAAAGAACCGTCGTGGTCTTGAAAATGCCATTGAATCAAAAATTTCCGAAGCTGAAGATGGCGCAATGATTTTTGCAATTGTTGCCGATATGGATGGCTTGAAAAAACGTAATGACAGTTATGGCCATTCTGAAGGTGATAACGGTATTAATCTTGTGGCTAAAGCAATCCGCAGTATAACAGACGACAATGAAATATGTGTCCGCGGCGGCGGCGACGAATTTTTTGTTCTCGGTGTCGGAAACTACACCGAACAGCAGCTTGGCGAAAAAGCTTCCCGCTTCAGAGGTTACCTGGAAACGGCTAATGAAACAATGTCGATTCCGGTAGAAGCAAGTATCGGCTACAGCCTTATTCCACTGGACAAAAGCGAAGATTTTCAGATAGTGCTGGACAAAGCAGATGTAAAGATGTATGAAGATAAGCGCAGTAAAAAATCTGAAAAGGTAAAAAAATGAAACGTATTATAACCGTGCAGGATATTTCCTGTGTAGGCAAGTGCTCGCTCACAGTTGCACTTCCTGTTATCTCGGCAATGGGAGTGGAAGCTTGTGTTCTTCCTACAGCCGTTCTTTCTACACATACAGCATTCAAAGGTTTTACATTCCGAGATCTCACCGGAGATATTTCCAGTATTACAAATCATTGGAAGCAGGAAAAAATCGGCTTTGACGCAATTTATACAGGTTACCTTGGTTCTTTTGAACAGATTGAACTTATGCAGACCTTTATAAAAGATTTCGGTGGCGGCGGTACCCGTGTAATCGTAGATCCTTGCATGGGTGATAACGGTTCTTTGTATTCCGGATTCACAAAAGATTTTGCCGCTGCTATGGCAGGCCTTTGTTCCAAGGCTGATGTTATTGTTCCAAATCTTACAGAAGCAAGTTTTATGCTCGGCATTCCTTATGTTGCTCAGGGATATAATAAAGAATATATAGAAGATTTATTGAAAAAGCTTTCTGAACTTGGGGCGCGGAAAATCGTTCTTAAAGGTGTTTCTTTTGATGATAAAAAACTTGGTATTGCAACTTATGATTCTCAGTCAGAAAAGATTACCTGGTATTTTCACGAAAAAATGCCGCAGAACTTCCACGGCACCGGAGACATTTTTGCCAGCGTTCTTACCGGAGCCCTCGTTCGTGGTCTCACAATAGAAAAAGCCTGCCGGCTTGCGGCAGACTTCGTAGTAGAGTCAATAAAAGCCACCCTCAGTCACAAAGACTATAATTGGTACGGAGTTGATTTTGAGCAAGCCATACCAAAACTCATAACTCAATTAGGCCTTCTCGAGTAGCGTTGTAAATGCGCCATTTTATCGATGATGCTAAACTGGCCCGCTGTCGCAGCCCAGTTTTTAACGCATCTTCGATTGTAGGCGGGTACGGCGTAGATTTCGAATCAGCGATTCCGTACCTTATTTCGCAGATTTCTGATAACTAGCTCTGATTCCATCAGCAAAGAGTATATTCTGATCTTTGCGTTCCGGTACAGAGAACTGCGGCTTACCGTCAGCTTCAGAAACACGCCAGATATGCATTGGTTCTGTTGAGTAAGCAGGACTTCCCGGGTTATTAATCCACCAGTCAAGAACTGCAATAAAGCACAGTGTGTATTTAAGAAGATTAGCGTTGTTTGCAGTAGTGTTTGCAGTTTTATTCTGAGCACCAAGCAATACATCAAGTCTCTTTGAAACTTCGTTAGGGATGTCAAACTTGTAGTGTTCCCATGGATTTTCGATAAGAGTACAAGTTGCCTTTGTAGCCGCCTTCTGATCACATTCATTGATTACAAGTGTAAGGAATTTACGCGCAAAGTCTGTGCGGTGGAAAAGCGGGCGGTACTTGCTTTCATCTGTAGGATGCTCAAGCAAAAGCTGTTCGAACTTGAAGTTCGGCATATAGTGATAAGTACACTGCCACAAAAGTGAAGTAATCATTTTCTTACCGATGTGAGACTTATCAAAATCAGGCTGAGAATAAACCGAGTTTACAAGGTCGCAAAGCGGCTCACAATATAACTGCTCGAAAGTATCTTCTCGGTATGCAGACCAGTCATCCATAATAGCTGTGATATTATCAGCGCCTTTTTTCTGTTCAGCAGGTTCAGCAAATCTGATGTTGCGGCAGCCCTGGAAACAGTCTTCGATAATATGCTGAAGTACGCAGATTACCTGAATAGGGTTTTCCGGCGAAAGAATATTGAAGCCGTCTTTGAAATGGAAAAGCGGCTGGAAGTAAGGATACATATCCGGATGCTCATCAAGGCGGTCAAAACCAGCCTCAGGGAACATCTGATTCAAAATCTTAAGACCTGTTATTACAGTAGAGTCTTTAATTCCTTTTTCTGGAGGCGGAGTCTTAGTCTTCTTTTCTTCTGGAGTCGGCTCCTTTGGTTTTTCCGGCAGGAGCAAATCAAATTTATGAAGGCCTACGAATTTAAGAATCTCACCAACCTTTGAATTAAAGAAAGTCGGGTAGCCTTCGTAGGTATCAGAACACATTCTCATAAGAAGAGGGTAGAGCTTTTTGATTACTTCTGTTTCGATGTACAGCCATTCAGTAATAGCCTGTTTAGCAAACTGAGAAAGCTTATCTTTTGGAGAATCAGGGTAAGCTGCCTCGTCCGCATAAATTTCTTTAATCAGCTTTGGAATCTTTGTGTTTCCGTAATAGTATACGGTAATCAAAGGTTTATAAATTGCACGAACAAGAGGAATCAAATCAGCCACAATAAGAGGCTCTGTAATTCCCTGCAGATTGATGTACTCAACCTTAATCGGCTGCATTGCCCAGCCGGCAACATTACGCAGGAATTTAAACTTAGATTCTGTTCCGCTTGCGATTTTTGTTTTATAAGTAGATGGAGCAATCTGAATCAAAGTTTTGATTACAGTGATAAAACCTTCCATATGTTCTGTGGCCTGTTTTATTGTGTACTCATAAAACTCCGGTACGATTTTTTCCATTCCGTTTTTCTGAAATGAACGGATAAAATTAAAAACTCCGTAATTCGGTTTGATTTTATATTCACTGGACATCATAAGTTTGTCCATGAGACCTGCTGCCTTTTTTGAAATAACAGGTAAATCTTCCTTTCTTCTTCTTGTTGCACTTGCTACGCCCATTCCACCAGCTCCTGAATTTCCTGCTCCTGCGCCGCCTCGGCCTGCTGAACCACCGGCACCTCCGCCCGGCTGTCTTACAATTCTTCCGGCTTTATTTGAAGCTCCACCGCCTCCAGCGGTTGTTCGTTCATACAGAACTTCTCCTCCAAGCTTTTTAGCCATATCTGCGGCATCTTTATCACTAATTTCACCAATGTTCTTTCTTGTCTTGTCCAGAGTGCCTGGAGCCCAGTCTGCGGTTCCATTAATTTTTTCAGCCATATATATCCTCCGAATCTACCTAAAGCCTCAGCATACCTTTGTGAAGCATACCAGGAAAATTTTTAAGAATTATTTTTTCGCCATCAGCTGTAAGGAGTACTCCTTCAAATGTACCATACATAGTATGATAATTAGTTCTTAAAGCAATGAGATTTAACGTTCGTGAATTTACCGAAAGCGGGGTAAAGGTTAAATCCACCATACTTTCGGTATCCTGTATAATCCAGTTTTTGTCAATTCCAAAAGGATGAGTCATGTAAACAGAAGGAAGAGCTGTCTGTTTTCCGTCAACAACAAGAACATTGCAGTTGTAGGCATCAGAATCTGCCGCATCCATATTTGAAGTTTTCAGATAAAAAACAATTTTCTTGTTTTTGACGTTTCCGATTCCATATACAGAAGAAGCTTTTGAATGAAACTTGTAATAAGCTCTGTTCAAAATCATCATGCCAAGTCCGCTGCTGTCTTCAGTTTTTTCATCATTTACAGCAACATGACCAGAAACATTCATTGAAGAAAACCATGTTGCACTGCATCTTGAAGATGCCGGAGAAGGGCATACAAAAAGTGCGTCCGTGTGCATATCATCATGCATTGGAGAATACATATAACCTTCTGCGTCAGGGCGGGCGCTGTCTCCCTTTACCTTAAAGGCAAGAGCATGATGCTGATGCTGGCGTCCCCAGGAAATCTTTATGTAGCGTGATTTTCTGTAGCAGGCACAAATGCCGCGTGTTGTCAAAACCGGAACAAAGCGGCGGCGGGATGGCATGATTGTATGATATACATATTTCTTGCCGCTAGATTTATTCCAGAATATGATTTCACCAAGTCCTATAACCTTAAAATCATAAAACTGTGATAATCCTATATAGTTTTCAAGAGAAAAGGCAAAGTCCAGCCGGCTTTTTATTCTGAGATTAGATATAATAGAAGGAACCGGAACACCTGCATAAGGCGCTCTCATTCCCCTGATGTCTGTTTTAGGGGAGACTCCATTAAACGAGCCGAAATGCGCCTTGCCGTTTTGAACCAGATGTTCTGGCGGTTCACTAAACTGCCGTGAATACATTCTTCTATTATAAATCAATTTTTCATAAAAAACAATTCAAATAAAAATCATATAAATCTTAAGTTCACTCCGAGTCTGAACTTAAAATAATTGTTTGTCATATTATAAAAACCGATTTATAATTTCAGTTAGCAAGTTTTACTTCACGGAGGTTTGTTATGTCTATTAAGTGTTTTTCGCTTGGTGCTGCAGAAGAGGTTACTGGTTCTAAGCACATTTTTCAGATTGATGACAGAATGTTTATGATAGATTGTGGTTCCTTTCAGGGAAAACGAAAGGAGTCGGACGAAAAGAATCGTAATTTTGATATAGATCACGAGCGTCTTGAGTCTGTAATTCTTACACATGGGCATCTCGACCACTGTGGACTTTTACCCCTGCTTACACGCAAAGGTTATAAGGGAAACATCTATGCAACTCCTGCAACCCGCGATATTGCAAATCTTGTAATGATGGATTCTGCCCGCATTCAGGCTCACGATGCAGAATTCCTTGGAAAGCAGGCCCGCAAAAAGGGCGAAAAGTTTACCTGGAAGCCTCTTTACGACGAAAACGACTGTGTTGCCGCAGCAAATCAGATTGTCTCTCTTTCGTATAACCGCAAAATGTATATCGCCCCGGATGTTCAGCTGGAATTTTTTGATGCAGGCCACATCCTCGGTTCTGCCTTTGCAAATGTCACAATAAATCCAAATCCAAAGGAACCGGAAAAAGAAACCCGTCTGCTCTTTACAGGTGATATCGGCCGCAAATGTAAGCCGATTATCCGTAACCCTGCAACAGATATGCCGGCACCTGATTATATTTATCTTGAATCAACCTACGGTAACAAGCTTCACGATAATCATGATTTAGCAATGAAAGAGCTTATAAGGATTGTCCGCGATGCCTGTGCAAAAAAAGGAAAAATCATTATTCCATCTTTTGCAATTGAACGCGCTCAGGAACTTGTTTTCTATTTACATCTTCTTACAGACCAGAAAAAGATTCCTGTTGTTCCTATTTATGTTGATTCACCTATGGCAAGCAACGCAACTTCAGTATTCCGCGTACACCCTGAATGCTACGACGAAAGCGTAAACGAAGCCTTCCTCAAACATCATAAAAATCCATTCGGTTTCAATTCTTTGATTTACACAACCAGCGTAGAAGATTCAAAGGCCCTCAATAAAAAAGAAGGCCCTATGATTATCATTTCTGCTGATGGTATGTGTGAAGCAGGCCGTGTTCTTTATCATCTTGCAAACGAGATTTCAAATCCACGTAACACAATCATGATTGTAGGTTACATGGCAGAAAACACACTCGGCCGCCGCATCTTCGAAGGTCAGAAAGAAGTTACGATTCTCGGCGATAAGTACAAGGTAGAAGCAAAAGTAGAGAAGTGTAACGGATTCTCCGCTCATGCCGACTATTCAGAAATGATTGAATGGCTGGGAGAAATTGATACAAGCCGCCTTAAGAAAATCTTCCTGATTCATGGAGAACTGGATCAGCAGGAAGGCTTTAAGCAGCACCTCGAAGAAGCAGGCTACAAAAATGTAGAAATCGTAGCTCCAGAAAAAGAATACGAACTGGAATAGCCTGGCAACCTACATTTGCAAATTTCTCTTCGATTCATTATTCTGATTAATACATTTTTTTCAGAGGTGTTTTATTATGAAGAAATCTTCATTTATTGCAATTCTCCTTTTGATACTCAGTGGAACAGCATTATCAGCCAAAGATTTTGACTGGTCTGAATGCTGGTGTAATTATGGTGGTGGAATAGAGAAGGGAGATGTAATTATCAATATTGACGGAGGCTTATATTATTCAGATTTCGCTTATGCAGTGAATGACGGCTTTGGTTTTATTCCTCCGGTAATGGTTGAAGTTCAGTTTGCGCAGCCAATCTGGAAGCTTCCGTTTACTTTTGGTGGTTATGCAGGGCTCCGTGCTTATTGGTTCAATTATAATACTTATGAGCTTGGAAGACTTGTAGAAAAGAAAGCTTCTTACTGGGGAATCTTCTTTGGAGGCGAGGCTGCTTATCACATTATGCTTCCTCCAGAAAATCTCGACGTATATGTCGTAACAAGAATTGGTGGAAGCGTTCCGTTTGTAAAACCTGGATATTTCTGGGATCCTGATTATTTCCATTTCGGTGAAGCAATCGGAGCGTACTGGTATTTTGGAAAGAACTTCGGACTTAATCTGGAATTCGGTTATCCATTCAGTAAATTTGGTGTAAGTTTTAAGTTTTAGTTGATAAATCCGCTAGATATAGTGTAAATAACTCGTATTCTAGTATGGAAATGATAAAAATACTTGATATCTTGTATACAATGTATTATTATTAAAGCAAACCGATACGGAAAGTTTTTCCATTTCGCAGAGGAATCATAAAGGAGTCTCCTGAGAAAATCGGTAATTATTTAGGCTAAGGGAATCATAAAGGAGTCCCAAGGCAAAAGAGGTTTTATATGACTTTAAGACCAGAATGGGAAGGATTCAATCCTAATGGTTTATGGACAAGCGAAATCAACGTTCGCGACTTCATTCAGGCTAACTACACACAGTATGATGGAGATTCATCATTCTTAGCTGGCCCAACAAAGGCAACAGAAAAGCTTTTTGATGAACTTCAGAAATTGCAGAAAGCAGAATACACAAAAAAATCTGTTGGATTAGACGGAAAAGAACGCAACGGTGTTCTTGATATGGATACTGACGTTGTAACAGGCCTTACTTCTCATCCGGCTGGATATATTTGTCCGGAAGGAAAAGACCTTGAACAGGTTGTAGGTCTCCAGACAGACAAACCATTGAAGAGAGCATTTATGCCTTTCGGTGGAATCAAAATGGCAGAGCAGTCTTGCGAAATGTATGGTTACAAGCCAAACGCAGAACTTCACAAGATCTTTACTGAGTACCACAAGACTCACTCAGACGCTGTATTTGATGTATACACTCCAGAGATTCGCAAGGCTCGTAAGGCACACATCCTTACTGGTTTGCCAGATACATACGGACGTGGACGTATCGTAGGTGACTACCGCCGTGTTGCTCTTTATGGTATCGACTATCTCATCGAGCAGAAGGAAGCTGACAAGGCTAACTGCGGTAATGGTACAATGACAGAAAATGTAATCCGCCAGCGCGAAGAGCTTGCTGAGCAGATTAAGGCTTTGAAGGGTATGAAGGCTATGGCTGCCCTTTACGGTTATGATATTTCTAAGCCAGCTACAACAGCAAAAGAAGCATTCCAGTGGCTCTACTTCGGATACCTTGCAGCTATCAAGACACAGAACGGTGCTGCAATGTCTGTAGGACGTATTTCTACATTCTTGGATTGTTATATCGAACGCGATCTTAAGAAAGGCATCCTTACTGAAGAGAAAGCACAGGAACTCGTTGACCATATCGTTATGAAGTTCCGCATGGTACGCTTCGCTCGTATCGAATCTTACAACCAGCTCTTCTCTGGTGACCCAATCTGGGCTACTCTTGAAGTTGGTGGACTTGGACAGGACGGACGTTCACAGGTAACAAAGAACGACTTCCGTTTCCTCCATACTCTCGAAAACATGGGACCTTCTCCAGAGCCTAACATGACTGTTCTTTACTCTAAGAGACTCCCAGAAAACTTCCGCAAGTACGCTGCAAAGATTTCTATTGATACATCTTCTATCCAGTACGAGAACGACGACATCATGCGCCCAATCTGGGGTGATGACTACTCAATCTGCTGCTGTGTATCTGCTACACAGACTGGTAAGGAAATGCAGTTCTTCGGTGCCCGCGCTAACCTTGCTAAGGCTCTTCTTTACGCTATCAACGGTGGTAAAGACGAAGGTGCAGGCCTTACACCATACGCTCAGGTTGGTCCTGAATTGCAGCCAATCACTTCTGAGTACCTCGACTACGATGAAGTTATGCGCAAGTATGATGTAATGCTTGACTGGCTCTGCGACCTCTATGTAAACACATTGAACGCAATCCACTATATGCATGATAAATACTACTACGAAGCTGCTGAACTGGCTCTCATCGATACAGATGTTCGCCGTACATTCGCAACTGGTATTGCAGGTTTCTCTCACGTAGTAGATTCTCTCTCTGCTATCAAATATGCAAAGGTTAAGGTTATCCGCGATGACCACGGTCTTGCATGTGACTTCAAGCCAGAAGGAGACTTCCCACGCTACGGTCAGGATGATGACAGAGCAGACGAAATCGCAGTATGGCTCCTTAAGACATTCATTGGAAAGATTAAGAAGCACCCAACATACCGCAATGCTGAGCCTACAACATCTATCCTTACTATTACTTCTAACGTTGTATACGGTAAGGCTACAGGTGCTCTTCCTAACGGACGTCCAGCTCACGCTCCATTCTCACCAGGAGCTTCTCCTTCTTACGGTGCAGAAACAAAGGGTCTTATCAAGTCTTTGAACTCTGTTGCTAAGGTTCCATACAAGTACTCACTTGATGGTATCTCTAACACACAGACAATCAACCCATCTGCTCTTGGACACAACGAAGCAGAGCAGGTTGAAAACCTTGTAAACATCCTCGACGGATACTTCTCTAAGGGTGCTCACCACCTGAACGTAAACGTATTCGGCGTTGAAAAGCTCAAGGACTGCCAGGCTCATCCTGAAAAGCCTGAATATGCTAACTTCACAGTTCGTGTATCTGGTTATGCAGTTCGCTTCATCAACCTTACAAAGGAACAGCAGGACGACGTTATCGCTCGTACTTGCCACGCTTCACTCTAGTAAGGCCTACAGTGGAGGACAGTGCTCACGGTGGTTGAGCCTGTCGAAACCACCTGACGAAACGCCGCCCCCAAAAGGAGCGGCGTTTTTTTTGGAGAGAAAAAAGTGATTTATAATATTAATTATGATATAGCTGCAGTTCTTATTTATTCTTTCATTTTTATTGTTTTCTTTCTTAAAAAAGAATTAGATAAGACAAGTAATAAGCTTTTTCTTGTTCTTGATGTTTTAGGTATTATTACTTCAGTTTCCGATATAATCAGTTCAATTGGTAATTCCTATGTAGAAGAGTGGGGTTTTGCATCACGCAATTTCTGGAATTATGTTTATCTTACGGCTCACAATACGGCCTCAATGATCTTTACATTTTATATCATATTTCTTCTTGGCATTAACCGCAGAATGACAAGAAAAACCTATGTACTCAGTATACTTCCATACGCAACTGTAGTTGTGGGGCTCATATTAAATCCTGTTTTTAAATGGATATTCTATTACGACGAAAATAAGATTTACAGCCACGGTCTTTATATGTGGCTCTTGTATATAATTTCATTTTTATATCTGGGCGGTACAATATTTTTTACAATCCGATATTTCAAAGCCTTGAACAGAACCAAGCAGGTTGCTCTCGTCTTTTTTATCGGCTTCAGTATTATACCAATCATTATTCAGATTTTTTTCGAGCATCTTTTAATCAGTGTCTTCTGCCAGTCTCTTGGTATTCTTGGCGTTCTTCTTTCTATCGATAACGAAAATGAAATCATAAATCAGCTTACCGGTGTATATAACCGTTACTGTTTTATTCAGGATTCCGAAACCGCAATAAAAACCGGCCTTCGTGTTCATTTTACACTTATAAAACTTGCCGAACTTGATTATTACAATTCCACATTCGGTCTAAAATTTGTTACTGAATTACAAAAACGTACCGTAGAAAAATTAAAAGGCATTGATAAAAACGCAGTTTGTTATGATTTCGACGGCGGCCATTTTGTCCTTCTCCGCTATAATACGGATGAAGCTTCCGACAAAGCTTTGATTGAAGAAATCAGCCGCACCCTTGAGCAGGAGCAATCCATAAACGGTTTGCAGACAACTGTACATGCTCAGCTTAGTGTAATCCGCAATCCCGAAGATAATCTGACAATTGAACAGATTCTGATGAATATAGATATTCCGATTTCCCGTACAGTTCACAAAACCGCTTTGATTCAAAATGATATATTTACGATTTATCACAGGGAAATGCTGATAGAAAACCTTATCAGAAAGTCGCTTGAAAATAACACTCTTGAAGTTTGTTATCAGCCGATTTTTGATGCGCATTCCAAAAGGATTAAGTCTGCAGAAGCTCTGGTCCGCCTTCATGATGTAGAAATCGGAAGTATTTCGCCGGAAGAGTTTATTCCAATCTGCGAAAAAAATGGCCTTATTATCCAGCTTGGTGAATTTGTTTTTGATACTGTCTGCCGTGATTATATGGCTATGGATTTTGAAAAGAAGGGAATTGAATACGTAGAAGTCAACCTTTCTGTCGTTCAGTGTATGAATACAGAGCTTTCAGAATCATTTAATAAGATTATTTCAAAGTACAACATTTCTCCTTCTCATATCAATCTTGAAATAACGGAATCCGCCGCAGTTTCGAATCAGAAAATTCTTTCACGTTCTATTTCAAATCTTCAGGAAATGGGATTTACTTTTTCTCTTGATGATTATGGAACCGGCTATTCAAATTACACATATATGTATTCGCTTCCCTTTAAGCTCATCAAGCTTGATAAAAGCATTCTCTGGCTTGCTACTGAAAATTCAAATAATTATATACTTTTACAAAGTACAATCGAAATGCTTCACAAAATGAATTATCTGATTGTTTGTGAAGGGGTAGAAAAAGAAGAACAGAAAAAATTGCTTGAAAAACTGAACTGCGATTATTTGCAGGGCTTCTATTTTTCAAGGCCTGTAGCAGTTGAAGCTTTTCTTGCTTTCGTGAAAGTTTATAATGATTGATTTTGATTGACGTTATAACAATAATTTATAGCACTTATAGATATATTATATATAAAACCTATTGACTTAGTAGGTAATAAGCGTTACTCTAAGCCAACTTAATTAAAGGTCGCGGGGTGCTGTGAGCGGCGCCGGCGGGCTTAAACAGGAGGCATTTATGAAAAGAGAATTTAAAATTACATTGGCAGCAGCACTTATTATGCTTGCTGTAAGCCCATCTTTTGCTGCGTCAAAATCTAAAAAGTCAAAGACAAAGGTTCGCACAATTAATGTTGCCCACACTGTTACAAATGTTCCTTACGACTTTCTCGACGAAAAGGGTAATGCAGACGGTTTCGAAATCGCTGTTCTCAAGGCTGTAGACGAACTTCTTCCTGAATATGAATTCAAGTTTCACGGCGTAAGTGATGAAGAGCTTTTGATTGGAACTGAATCTGGAAAATATCAGCTTGGTACAAAGGGTGCCTGGATTACAGAAGAACGCAAAAAGAAGTTTCTTATTCCAAGCAATCCTCTTGCGGCAAGCGTAATCGGAATTGCCTTCCGTAAAGAAAATGCCGGTCAGATCAAAGACCTCGAAAGCTTTGCAAAGTTTTCAGGAAAACTCATTCCTATTTCACCACAGAGTGCTCAGTATTCTGTAATTCAGGATTTCAACGAAAAACATCCTTCAAATCAGATTAAACTTGTTCCTTCAGATGTTTTTGATATTGCTGATTCTTACCTCTGGGTACTCGAAGGCCGCTACGACGCTTATTTTGTACTCAAGCTTTCTTTCGAAAAGAATGTTTTGAAAGAGACAGGGCCATATCATCAGTTTGCAGATAAGCTTGCCTACCTGCCATACAAGGGAATCCCAACCTGGCCACTCTTCAACAAAAAAGAAACAGAGCTTGCTGCTGCCTACGACAAGGCCGTGCAAACTTTGAAAGAAAATGGTACAATATCAAAACTGTCACTCAAGTACTTCGGAGAGGATGTATTCAACTTTGTGACATATTAAGATTGAAAATCCGTTAAAAAATGGGCTGCGACAGCGGGCCATTTTAGGATTATCCATATTTTTACATACGAGGTAGGGAATGAACAGACCATTTGCACCAGCCCAGATCTGGAACAGTTTTCTGAAAATCATTCCCTATGCCGGTGTTACCTTCGGCGTCGTTCTGGGAACAATACTTCTTGGAATGGCGCTTGCAATTCTTCTATTTATACAGGGCAAAAGTGAACGTCGCTTTGTTCGAACCCTGTCTTCTTCTTGTATAAACATAATCCGCTGTACACCAAGCATTGTTTTACTCTTTATCGTATATTACGGAATCCCAAAAATTGCTCTCGGTCTTTTCGGCTTGAATCTGAATTTTTCTTCAAAGCTCGTATATGTTGTAATTTCTCTTTCACTGATTTATTCAGCAACTTTGTCTGAAATTATCCGTTCTGCTTACCTTGCGCTCGGCCGTACCCAGTATGAGGCGGCTCTTTCCATAGGCCTTACTCCCTTTCAGGCAGTGCGCCGTGTCATGCTGCCACAGGGGCTTGTTGTAGCCCTGCCGAATCTTGGAAACTCATTGATTTCCCTTTTTAAGGAAGGAAGCCTTGCTTTTACAATCGGTTTGATTGATATGATGGGGGCGGGTAATCTGATAATTTCGCGAAACTACGGTGCCTATTCCCTGGAAACTTATATTGCTCTTGCAGTTATTTACTGGGCAATTACACTCATTCTCGAGCAGATTTTCTTAAAGCTCGAAAAGCATTATTCGCGCGGCAAGGAGGGCAGCCTTGCAGCTTGATTTTTCATATCTTGTAAAAACTTTTGTCCTCTGCGTAAAAGCAATTCCGGTAACTCTCGAAATTACGATTGTGTCTTTGTTGCTGGCAGTAATCCCGGCGCTTTTAATTGCTCTTTGCCGGATTCATCATGTAAAAGTCCTCGACCAGCTTGGCCGTGTTTTTGTTTCTTTTATACGTGGAACTCCAATCGTCCTTCAGATTTTAATTGTTTACAGCATCATGCCAAGTCTGCTCAACAGTCTTGTAAAATCAGCCGGCTGGTCTCTTAATGTTTTTGAAGTTAATCCTATTGTCTATGCCTTTGTCGTTTTTGGTATCAATTCCACGGCAACCTTAAGTGAAGCCTTCCGCTCAGCAATTTCAGCTGTTCCCCGCGGCCAGATGGAAGCCGCTTTATGTGCGGGCCTCACTAATTTTCAGGCTTTTCGCCGTGTCCTTCTTCCCCAGGCGGCTGTGTCTGCTCTTCCGAATCTCTGCAGCATAACCGTCATCCTTATAAAAAACACTTCACTTGCCTTTATGATGACGGTGCGCGAAATTACCGCAGTTGCAAAAATCGAAGCAGCTTACGGCTATAATTACATAGAATCTTATATTGACATTTTTATCATCTATATTGCAGTATGTCTTTTAGTAGAATTGATTTTCAGGAAAATTGAAAGACGGGTTGTGTTCGCAGGAGTACGTCGTGTTAAAACTAACTAACGTTCATAAGTCATTTGGTAAAACAGAAGTTCTCAAAGGTATTTCACTGAATGTAGAAAAGGGCAGTGTAACTGCAATTATCGGGCCTTCGGGAGCAGGAAAAACAACACTCCTTCGCTGCATCAATTTTCTGGAAAAAGCAGATTCAGGCTTTCTTGATTTTGATGATATTCACATAGACCTTGAAAAAGTTTCTAAAAAAACAATGCTCCAAATCCGCCGCAAAACTGCCTTTGTTTTTCAAAATTATAATCTTTTTGCAAACATGACAGCCCTGCAGAATGTAATGGAAGGTCTTGTTACTGCAAGAAAAGTTCCAAAACTAGAGGCAAAAGACCGGGCCCTTAAAGCTCTTGAAAAAGTAGGTCTCAAAGATAAAGCAAACTTTTATCCCTCAAGCCTTTCCGGCGGCCAGCAGCAGAGGGTTGGAATTGCCCGTGCCATTGCAGTAAATCCCGAAGTTATTCTCTTTGATGAACCAACTTCAGCACTTGACCCTGAACTCACCGGCGAAGTTCTTTCTGTAATCAAACAGCTTGCTTCAGAAGGCACCACCATGATAATCGTAACACACGAAATGTCTTTTGCCCGCGACACCGCAAATCACGTAATCTTTATGGACAAGGGCCTGATAGTAGAAGAGGGCAATGCAGAAGAAATCTTTACTTCTCCCAAGCAGGACCGCACAAGGCTCTTTCTTTCATCTGTAAAGCAGCCTTTATAACACTTCATATATATCTTTTCATTTTAAATTCTATGATATATAATTAATTACCATTTAATAATATTTATGGAGTGTTGTTTTGAGAGTTACTGCACATAAGGCTGATACTGCCCTTAAAGTATTTTTATCTCTTTTTGTTATTTTAAATTCTCTTTTTGTAATTTCCTGCAATAATACAGTTGAACCTAATTTAATTCTACCTCAGCAATATGCTTCAGTTTCTGGAAGCATCAGTTTAAAAGGGGCATCACCAGCTTCGGCAGCACGTTCTGCACTTCCTTCTGTTGAAGGAGCAACATATTATATTACCGCAAGCGGTTTTGATGTAAGCGGAAATCCAAAGACTGTAACTACAGGCGTTATAAATACAACAACCAATACTTATACAATCACAGGCCTCGATGTTTCTGATGCCGGAATAAACTGGACTATCGAAATAGGCTTAAAAGACGCTTCAGACAATACTTTATACAGTGCAAGTAAAACTCTTTTACTAAAAACTGAAACTCCTGTATATACCTGGGATTTTTTACTTCAGCCTGATTTTTCAAGCGGCAACGGAATCCTTGGAATCTCTATGACAGTTCCAACTACAGTACAAAAGATAACAATGTCCTGCACGGCTTCCGGCTGGACAGCAGCTTCTCCTACGCTTACTCTCTCTTCTACAACTGCTACAATAGCTGCCTCTGAAATTGCTTCTGGTGCTTATGAAGTTCAGTTTGATTTCTGGAGTGCAACTTCAAATGGGGTTCTTTTGTACAGCGATGTTCAGTCAATAAATATTGCTTCCGGCATGACAACAAATTCCTGGGTATATAATGGCAGTGCAGGTCCTATTACAAGTACCGGAACTTATGTTCTTACCCAGAACCTTATAAATGATTTTGTACAAACAACTATTTATGTAGGAACAACTGATTATGGAACTGCAGCCGCAGGTAACAATGGTTCTATTTTTTCTCCGTTACAAACAATAAGTCAGGCAGCTGCAATAATCCAAAAGATAAATAATTCGAGCGGGCATTACACAATTTTAGTAACAGGAACTCTCGGTCCGCAGGAGCTTCCATCTGGTATTAACAGCAAGGCGGAACATATAACCATAAAAGGAGCCAGGGGGCTTAGTGGTGGTGATCCTCAGGATTCTCTTTTAGGATCAGGTAGTAACTCTGTATTGACAATTTCAACTACAGTTTCCGTAACCATCAATGATCTTGCAATTACCAATGGTAGTGGTACTTCTGTTAGTGGTAATACTTATGGTGGTGGTATATACATACCAAATAACACCGAAGTTACTCTTGGAAGTGGTGTGAAAGTATACAGCAATGGCGCTACAAATGGTGGTGGTGTATATACCTGCGGAACTCTTAAACTTACCGGTTGTGAAATTTATAATAATACAGCTTCAGATGCTGGTGGTGGTGTTTATGTAACAGGCGGAAATGTATGTATTTCTGGTAGAGCTCTTATTGGTGCGAGCGGAAAAACCGATTATGCAAAAGAAGACGATGGCTATCATTCCAATATTGCAAATTCTTCTGGTGGTGGTATTTATGCATACAATTCCGGAGTATATATAGGCTATGCTGCACCAGATGTAGTTGATCCCGGCGATTGTACTGGTGGAGTAATGTATAATTACGCAAAAGGAACATCCAATAATACCGGATACGGCGGTGGTGTTTACTGTGATAATTCAACTACATTTAAGATGGCAAAGGGAAATGTTTCTTATAATGCAACTATAGTTGCACCAAGTCCAACGTTCAGAGGAAACGGAGGTGGAATTTATATAGGAAATACTGGAACTAATTCCTTTACAATGAGCGGAGGAACCATTCATAAAAATAAGAGCCTTTATGGTGGTGGGGTAGACTGCAGATGCAAAAAAATGGTAATTACCGGTGGAACAATAGGTGATTCTTCACCGTCAGTTTGTGCACAAGAGAGTTCCTGTTCAAATTATGCAAGGTATTACGGTGGTGGAATTAATATTGATTGGAGTGGTACATTAGAAGAAGTTTCTATAAATGATTCTGTAATTGCCTATAACTATGCCGAAGGAGATGGCGGCGGACAATATCTATTTGCACAATATGCAACGGTTCCTTTTATATTAGGTGAGAACACAGAAATAAAAAATAACTATGCAAAAGGAAATGGTGGTGGAGTGTATGTAGGAAACAATACAACCTTTGCCTGTACTATGACAAATAATAAAGTTTATTCAACTGGAGACGGTGGTGCAATATATATGAATGAACCTGGGCAGTTAATCACACTAAATCCAACCTTCAAGATAACAGGCGCCGGAACTTCAGTAACTAAAGGAACAGATGATATTTCCTTATGCTGCGATCCAGGTGATATGGCAACAATTACTTTAAATGGAACTTTGTCTAATCATTCTTCAGATAAATTAATTGGTATTACGTTTCACGATTATTCAGCACTTTTAGAGTATTGCTGTACAGAAGATGCTGTAATACTTGGTACAGATGTTTCAAGCCAGTTAAGTAAGTTTAAACTTACTAATAATACAGTAAGTTTTACTGATGATGGAAAACTGAAAAATCTGATTAAACCGGATGAAATAGTTTCTGTCGATCAGTTCCAAGCTTATGAAGATTATAGTTTGCTCGAAGCATCTACGGGAGATCCATTAGGATCTAGTTTTAGAGATTTAAGCAATTATATTTTGATAATGAAGATAGGAACACAGTATTATTTGACTATTGAAATTACAGCTACTGTGAATGGTACGGAAACGGATGCAGCTATAAAGTATGTCATTTTTAATAATGGTGTCAAAGGAAACCTAAAAAACGAATCTTCTACATTCAGAAATTCAAGGACTAGTTATGTAGACTTTGTTGAATATAATCTATATACCGATGTCTCTTCAACTAAATGGCAGCTTGGCGTTTATGAATCTTATCCGGAAGCATTTTTGACTAGCAGCTGTTCATATGGAAATATATCTTATTTTCTTGTTTCAAAATAATTAATACTGTTCCATAAGCTCTTTTAAAATGCTACAATGGCGCCCGTATGGTAAAAGCTTCTACACAATATAAAAGAGAGCACAAATCAGATTACGGGCGCGAAAAAATAGATCTTCTCTATCACGACCAGTGGCTTGCAGTAATCAATAAACCTTCAGGCCTTCTTTCTGTTCCTTACCCTGGCAGTAAAGTTCGCACTGCTCAGTCTGTCCTTGAAGAACTTCTTCGTAAGCAGGGCGAGGCTAACTCAAAACACAAGCCTTATGTAGTTCACCGCCTGGATCGCGATACCAGCGGCGTTATGATGTTTGCCCTCACAGAACAGGCTCAGGAAAAAATCATGAATAGCTGGCACAAAATGGTAACGGAACGCCTTTATCATGCCCTTGCAGAAATAGGCCGTGGAGCAGAACCTTTGCCGGAATCAGGCCTTATTGATGATCCTCTTGCCCAGAATGCCCACAATGTTGGCTTTGTTCCTAAAAAAGGAGATAAAGACCACACCGGTCATGACTTTAAAACTGTTGCTGCCCGTACTCATTATAAAATGCTTCTTCAGGGAAAAACTCATATTCTTTTTGAACTTTCCCTTGATACAGGAAAGAAAAATCAGATTCGAGCCCACCTGGCAGCCCACGGCTATCCTCTTGCCGGAGATGAAGAACACCGTGCCCACACAGATCCTTTTAACCGCCTCTGCCTTCATGCAAGAACTTTAGAGTTTGACCATCCTTTTACCGGCGAACACATGAAGTTTGAAATTCCAGAGCCTGCGGAGTGGGGCGATTACGTAAAAAAAGGAGACCCGCATCCAAAAAAGCCTGTCTGGGATTTGCCTCAGAATCATACAAATAAAAACCACCACGATGAACTGAAACTGGGCCAGCGCCGCCTCTCCGCCAAAGACAAAGCCCACATGGACTTCATAAAAAGTGGAAAATCTTTCAGAAAATAAGTATATTATAAATTGCGGTGGGTGAGCTTGTCAAAACCACCTTTGTATCATAGAGGTCATTTCGACAAGCTCAATGACCGTAACAAGGAGACCTCATGCAAGGCTACATTCATCAATTAGAAAGCTTCGGCTGTGCAGACGGACCTGGAAGCCGTTTTATTATCTTTTTCTCAGGCTGCCCGCTTCGCTGCCTCTACTGTCACAATCCCGACACCTGGAAAATGACAGACGGAAAACTTTACACCGTAGAAGAACTTGTAAAAGAAGCAATGTCCTGCAAGGAATACTGGGGCAAAAAGGGTGGTGTAACAGTCAGTGGCGGCGAACCTCTTTTTCAGATTGATTTTCTGATTGAACTTTTTACCGCCTTCAAAAAGCTTGGTGTAAATACTTGTATTGATACTTCCGGAGCACCTTTTACAATGGAAGGCGAATGGTTCGAAAAATTCCAGAAGCTTATGGAAGTAACAGACATTCTTCTGATGGATATCAAACACATCAACGAAGAAGAACATATCAAACTCACAGGCAAGAGCGGAAAAAATATCCGCGAAATGTTTGCCTACCTGGACAAAATCAATAAGCCAATCTGGATCCGCCACGTTCTAGTTCCAGGCATTACAGATAACGATGAATATCTCACACAGACAAGAGATTTTATCCGCACCCTGCATAATGTTTACCGCGTAGAGATTCTTCCATATCACGGCCTTGGCGCAATGAAGTACAAGGACTTAGGAATTGACTATGTTCTCAAAGACCTCGAAAGCCCAACCCTGGAAAGAGTAGCCAACGCAAGAAATATTCTTGAATGCGAAAAGTATACAAGATGGAGTGAATAATGAGCAAATACTTAGACCGCGCACACGAAATCCGTGCAATCGTTGAACCACATCACAACTGCACACAGTCAGTTCTTATGTCATTTACCCAGAGCCTCAAGCTCGACGACGAAACCGCCTATAAAATCGCCGTAGCCTTTGGTGCCGGCATGAAAAGTGGAATCACTTGCGGTGTAATTACCGGTGGTCTCATGGTGCTCGGCCTTTTTGACGTAGACGATCAGCCAACTACCCAAAAACTCATTGCAGATTTCAAGGCTAAGCATTCAAACATGGTAGACTGTGCCGATCTCCTCCGCGCTAACACAGCTGCCGGTGGCCAGCGTAAGCCTCACTGCGACGGTCTTGTTTACGAGATGGTTGAATACGTAGAGAATATCCTCAAAGAAAGAGGAAAGATTTAGATATATTGTTCTAACTAGTTTTTTTCTATATAATATTCACATTATTTTGCTTTTTATTTGAGGATACTATGATAGATAAGTGGGAAATTGTAATCGGTTGTGAAATCCACACCCAGCTCTTAACTAAAACCAAAGCCTTCTGTGCCTGCGAAAACCGCTACGGCGGAATGCCAGATACCCGCGTATGCCCTGTATGTCTCGGACTCCCAGGCGCTATGCCACGCATTTCAAAAGGTTATGTAGAACTCGGAGCTGTTGCCGGTCAGGCACTCAACTGCAATATTGCACGCTTTACAAAATTCGACCGCAAGCATTACTTTTACCCTGACCTTGCCAAAGGCTATCAGATTACTCAGTATGATATTCCGCTTTGTACAGACGGTTATGTAGACCTTCCATTCAGAAGCTATCCAAAAGATGAACAGCCGGGCGGAGCTAAGTGCCGTGAAAAGAACTTTATCGGCCAGGACTGTATCGTAGGAGACGGAAAATACCGCCGCGTTCGTGTAGAACGTATTCACCTTGAGGAAGACGTAGGTAAGTCTCTTCACCTTCAGGGCGCCCACTCTTATATCGACTATAACCGCTGTGGAACTCCACTTATTGAAATTGTAACAAAACCGGATATGACATCTCCTGAAGAAGCAGCTCTTTTTATGCAGACCGTTCAGGAAATCCTCCGCTACGTAAAAGTAACAAACGGTAACCTCGAAGAAGGTAACATGCGCTGTGACGCTAACATCAACCTTAACGTTTGGGAAGATGGAAAACTCTGGCACACACCAATTTCCGAAATCAAGAACCTGAACTCCTTCAAGGCAATCCGCGAGGCTTGTACTTACGAAGCACAGCGCCAGCTCAAAGAGTTCCAGGAAGACCGTCAGGAATTCAACCCTGGCTTCAAAGTAACAATGGGTTGGGACGAAGAAAAGGGACAGACTGTTGTTCAGCGTACAAAGAACTCTTTCGTAGACTACCGCTTTACAACTGAACCTGATATCAAGCCATTCACTGTAAGCGAAGAACTTATTGCAAACGCAAAAGAAAAGGTAGGCGAGTTGCCAGAAGCAAAACGCCAGCGCTATAAGGCTCAGTACGGCATGACAGATTTCGACGTAGAAACAATTACTTCTACCCGCGACCTGGCTCTCTTCTTTGAAGATGCCGCAACAAAATCAAAGAATCCAAAACGTGCAGTAAACCTTATTCTTGCAGAACTCCTTGCAGTTCTCAACGAAAAGAAAATTGCTATTACTGATATTGAACTTACACCGGCTCACATTGCAGAACTTGCCGACGCCCTTGAAGATGGAAAGATCACATCTAAGCAGGGTAAGGAAGTATTTGCCGAAATGCTGGCTTCCAACAAAATGCCTTCAGTTATCATCAAAGAGAAGGGCATGGAAGTTGTAAGCGATGCCGGCGAAATCGATAAGATTGTTCAGGATGTAATTGCCGCTAACCCTAAGGCTATCGAAGACTATAAGGGCGGAAAGACAAATGTAGTTGGCTGGCTCATGGGACAAGTAATGAAGCAGAGCCACGGAAAAGCTAACCCTAAGCAGGCAACTGAACTTTTGAACAAGCATTTAGCAACATTGTAGAATAGATTGTCGGGGCACGGCCCTGCGATGTCATTCCCGGACTTGATCCGGGAATTTTTTTTTTAACTATGCAGCTTAATAAACTGCATAAAATCCTGCTCGGAAAGTGGTTTTGAGTAGAAGAAGCCCTGTGCCTGATCACATTCGATTGAGCGCAGGAAGTCTCTCTGCGCCTGAGTTTCAACTCCTTCGAACACGGTCTGCTTTTCAAGATTCTTACTCAGATTAATCAGGATATGAATAAACTTCTCAGATTTCTTATCGATTCTTCCTTCATTATCCGTAGAAGCATTTAAGAATTCGCGGTCAAACTTTAAAACATCAACAGGAATTTTGGTCAGCATATTTAAAGAAGATTCACCGCTTCCAAAATCATCCATTGCAACTGTAAATCCTTCCTTATGAAGTTTTTCAGTAATATCCTGAAGGGTAGTGTTATCCATTACAGAACGCTCAAGAATTTCCAGCTGAATAAGAGTTGAAGGAATTGAATATCTGTTAAAAATCTCCATAAAATCATGCATGAACTTTTCAGGTTTATTATGATTACGCGACATGTTCACAGAAATAGGAACAATTTTTTCTCCCTTCATCAACTGGTTCTGAATGAACTTAAAAACTTCTTCATAAACATAATAGTCTAGTTTTGTGATAAATCCATTGCGTTCAAAAAGCGGAATAAATTTATCCGGGGTCATAAGACCAAGCTTTGGACTGTTCCATCTTACAAGAGCTTCTGCACCTACAATCTTATCATCCGAAAGTGAAATCTTAGGCTGATACATTACAAAGAATTCATGCGCTTCAAGAGCCTGCTGCATGTGGCTTTCTATAAATCGTTCTTCATTTATTTTTTCAAGCAGCTTAGAATTGTAAATAGAGTATTGTGTAAGCATGTTATCTTTAATGGTACTCTTTGCAAAAGAAGCCTGCCCGATAAGACTCTGGATTGTTGTATCTTTAGATTTTTCTCCCGGCATAAGGAATGAGATTCCAAACTTTGGGAAGAAAGGAATTTCATAGTTCTTTGCTTCGTTAGTATAAGAATCTACAATGCTTTTAAATTTTGCCATTGCCTGGTGAACAGAATGAATCTTAATTAAAATATAAAAATGATCGGCAAATCCACGTCCGATAATTGCATTGTATTCACTAACATTCTTGTTTAAGGTTTTTGAAAAGAAAAGAATCAGCTTATCAGCATTTTCTTCTCCATAATTCTGATTAATAAATTTAAATCCACGGATATCTGCTTCAATAAGCATGAATTTTGAATGTGGATTACGCATCATTTTGGTGGCTTCCTGTTCAAATCGCTGTCTTGTCCAAAGGTTTGTGAGCGGGTCATAAACTGTGGCAATAATCTGTTTTTTCTGGAATATATCAAGAACTTTTGCTTCCAGTGAAACAAGAAGAAGAATTAAAAGAAATGAAAATGTAATAAGTAATAATTTTTGTCGTTTTTCCGGAGTGTAAATTTTTTCTATTTCTGTCATTGGTATCTTAATTGCAAGAGTCCAGCTGTTTTCTGGAATTCTTATTGTCATAAGATACATCTGTCTTCCTGCATCATCTATTGTTTTTACAATTGATGATTTTCCTTTTGACAGAGCAAGTGTTCCCGTATTCTTAAATTCTTCGCTATCTGGAGTGTAGGTGAGTCCAATTACATCTTTTCGCGGGTGTACTAAAAAGTAGCCAAGTCTATCCCAAATCATAAAGGAATCATTTGTTCCTAATTTGATTCCAAGAATTTTTTGTGCAAAACTGTCTAATTTTACAGAAGCTCCTATAACGCCAATTAGTTTTTTATTATTATCATAAACAGCTTCTTCTACTGCAAAAGTCTGAATGTTTGTTCCCGGAAGTTTACCAAGATCACTGAAATAATATTTTTGTTTTCCAAGTGCTCCGGGATGTTTTCGTACATGCATTTTGACTTCTGTTCCACTGGAAAGAACAGCATTCCCTTCCAGATCCATAAAATACATGCCTATAAATGATTCATCCATTTTATATGAATATTTTCTGAAAAACTCTTTTATTTTTTCCTTATCATCATTGTAAAAATATTCATCTACATAAAAAGCGTGAAGAGAGTTTCTGTAACTTGCGAGCTGAAGAGAAACAATTTTTTGATAACCTTCTATTGTTTTTTCAAGACTTTCGAAATACTGACATTCTGCTTTTTTTAGTGAGTGATTTGTAAAGAGGCTGGAAAGCGTCAGAACAATAATCATGAATAAAGATGCTACCAGCAGAGTAGAGAATAATTTAGCTTTTTCAGGCGAAATAGATTTTTTCACTAAACCTTTTTCCGAATTTTAGTTTTTACCTACCCACCATAATAAATGATAGCACAGTTTTACTGATTGTCAAAATAAAAAGTTAATATATAGAAAAAAAGTTATTTTTGCTTTAGTCATAAACAGCTGTATAACCTGATTTTATACATGAAAAACTTGTTTTTAACCTTACGAAAACGTTGTAATAACTAAAGAAAACGTTTTCGTAGGAGATATTTTAAAAGTTAAACGATTAACTTGCTCTAAATTCGTCTAAATTCACAAAATTTTTTTTGCAAAAAAAATACTTATGAGTTACAATAATAACAGTTAGGGAGTATTCCCTAAATAAAAAAAACTTTACAAGAGGAAAGGAAAATGAAAAAAATTCTTTCAGTTATGTGTGGACTTGCAGTAGCAACTTCATTGTTCGCTGCAAAACCAAAGGGACCTGTAACAATCAATCTTTGGTCATTTACAGATGAAGTTCCAGCAATGGTTGAGAAGTTCAAGGCTACTCACCCAGATGTAGAATTCAACTTGAATACTACAATTGTTGCAACAACAAACCAGGAGTATCAGCCAGCTCTTGACCCAGCTCTTCAGAATGGAGAAGTTGATATTTATGCTGCTGAAGCTGCATTCATCTTGAAGTATGCATCAGGCGATATGTCTGATTATGCTGCTCCTTACAAAGACCTTGGAATTAAGATTGACAAGGCAATTAAAGATGCTAATATCGCTTCATATACTGTAGATATTGGTAAAAACTCAAAAGGACAGGTAGTAGGTCTTGGCTATCAGGCTACTGGTGGATGTTTCATCTATCGCCGCTCAATTGCTAAGAAAGTATTTGGTTCTGACGATCCAAAAACTGTACAGGCTGCTATCGGTGGTGGTTCTGGATCTTGGACAAAGTTCTGGGATGCTGCTGCTAAATTGGCTGACAATGGTGTAGCAATCGTTTCTGGTGACGGTGATATCTGGCACGCATATGAAAACTCTTCAGACAAGGGTTGGATTGTAGACGACAAGCTCTACATCGATCCAAAACGTGAAGCTTTCTTGGATGCTTCAAAACAGCTTACAGACAAAGGTTGGTCTAACCTTACACGTGACTGGACAGAAGCTTGGTATGCTGATATGCAGGGTAAGGGTGCAAAACCTGTATTCGGATTCTTCGGACCAGCATGGCTTATCAACTACGTAATGGCTGGTAACTCAGGTGGAACAAAGGCTGGACAGGGAACATACGGCGACTGGGCTGTTTGTAACTCTCCAATCGGATTCTTCTGGGGTGGTACATGGGTACTCGCTTCTAAGGCTGCTACAAAAGATAAGGCAAAGAAGGAAGTTGTTCGCAAGATCATCGAATGGATCACTCTTGATTCTTCTAACACAGGTCTTCTTTATCAGTGGGCTAACGGTACATTCCAGTGGAAGTATGGAAAGGGTGCTGATGCAACTGTAAACACAAAGGATACAGTTTCTTCTGGAACAGTTATGAGCAAGTCTAACGGTAAGCTCGAGTTCCTCGGCAACCAGAACATGTTCGACTACTTCGTACCAGCTGGAGCTTATGCTAACGGTAAGAACCTTACACAGTACGATGAAGTTATCAACGCAGAATGGCGTGATCAGGTTCGTGCTTACGCTGCTGGAAAGAAAGACAAAGCAGCTGCAATTAAGGACTTCAAGCAGGCTGTAGCTGACAAGTACGGTATTGATATCGAATAGTCAGTAAATTAACTGCATAATTTTTAGGGCTGTCGAAAGGCAGCCCTAATTTGTACAAAAAAAATAATAAAAACGTTTTTTTGAATTTCTTTTTAATCAATTAAATATTTGGGGTGTCCACTTATGGGAAATAATGCCATCAAAGAAAAAAAGCGAAGTATCAGTTATGCTAAATACGGCTATATATTTTGTATTCCATTTGTAGTTGCATACTTAATTTTTTCTTTTTATCCAACATTATATACATTTATCATAGGTTTTACAGATCTTAGAGGTGCCGGAAAAACAACATGGCATTTCTTAAAGGCAAGTAAATTTTTTGACAATTATAAGAAAATCCTGGAAATGCCAACCTTCCACATGGCATTGCAAAATACAGTAAAAATCTGGATTTGTAACTTTATTCCACAGATGATTATGGCACTTTTACTTTCTGCCTGGTTTACTAACCGTCGTGTTAAGATTCCGGGAGAGGGAGTATTTAAAGTACTTTTCTATATGCCTAACATTATTACTGCTGCTACAGTTGCAATTTTGTTTGGTTCTTTATTTGGTTATCCAATGGGTCCTGTAAACGATTTGCTTACAAGATTCAAGATTATTGATGAACCATTCTACTTCTTAAACAGTAGACACGCTGCTCAGAATATTATCATCTTTATTCAGACATGGCAGTGGTATGGTTATACAATGATTATTCTTATTTCTGGTGTTCTTGGTATTGATCCGGAAATTTTTGAAGCTGCTGATATTGACGGTGCAAATGGCTGGACAGTATTCTGGAAAATCACAATTCCAAGTATTAAGACAATTCTTCTGTTCACACTTGTAACTTCTCTTATTGGTGGTTTGAATATGTTCGATATTCCAGCCCTCTTCGTTCCTGGAAGTGGTCCTGATAACGCAACACTTACAACATCTGTACTTATCAATACTATGGCGTTCCGTGGTGGTTATCTTTACAACCGTGCTTCTGCTTTGAGTATGATTATGTTCATCATTATTGTTGTTTGTTCTGCAATTCTCTTCTATATTTTGCGTGATAAAGATGAAGCTAAAATTAAGAAAGCAAAGAAGCTGGAGATTAAGGCTCGTAAACTTGCTGCAAAACAGGCTGCTAAAGGAGTTGTAAATGAATAATTCTAAAAATATGTCAATCTTTAAGGTATTGGTATTAGTTGTTTGTATATTTCTTGCAATTTTAAGTTTGTTCCCATTTATTGTTATGCTTGTAAACTCTACTCGTTCGACAAACCAGATTCAGCAGCATGCTGTTTCATTAATACCTTCTAAATATTTCTTTAATAACTTAAGAATTCTTACAGGTAAATCATTTAATCCTGCAAAAGGATTTATGAACTCTCTTATCATTTCTTGTGGTGTATGTGTATGTTCTTTGTATTTCTCTACATTGACAGCTTATGCACTTGTAATGTATGAGTGGAAACTTAAGAATGCATTCTTCGGATTTATTATGGGTATTATGATGATTCCGGCAACTGTTACAATTATCGGATTCTTCCAGATGGTTTACAAAGTTCACATGACTAACCATCTGCTTGTGCTCATACTTCCGGCGATAGCCTCCCCAAGTATGGTATTCTTTATGCGACAGTATATGAAACCTGCTGTTTCTGTATCTCTCGTAGAATCAGCTCGTATTGATGGTTCTAAAGAATTCTGGACCTTCAATGCAATCGTTCTTCCAATTATGAAACCTGCTATTGCTACACAGGCAATCTTCACTTTCGTAACAAGCTGGAACGACTTGTTCCGTCCATCTGTAATTCTTACCAGCCAGAGTAAATATACACTTCCTATTATGGTATCGCTTCTTAATGGTGATATTTATAAGCGTGAACACGGTGCTATTTACGTAGGACTTTCTCTTACAGCATTGCCACTTATCGTTGTGTACTTCATTCTTGCTAAGTACATCGTAGCTGGTGTTGCTCTTGGTTCTGTAAAAGGTTAATTGTTTAATTAGGAATTCAAATATTGGCTGTGGTATCGAAAGGTGCCACAGCCTTTTTTTTATTCTCTGTCATTCCGAACTTGTTTCGGAATCTTTTTTTTCATAATCATAATATAGTATAAATCCTTTATGGACTTATTAACAAACCTGGTTTACACTTGTTATACTTAAGAAAACGTTGTCGTAATATTTACGGCAAGAGGGCTTATCGGAAAGCCGAGGAAGGTAAAAGTGAAATACGGTTATTTTGATGACGACAAGGCGGAATATGTTATTACCCGTCCGGATACTCCAACAAGCTGGAGTAATTATCTTGGTTCTACAGTTTATGGTGCTGTAATTACTAACAATGCCGGTGGCTATGGTTTTTACAAATCTGGTGCACAGGGAAGATTTATGCGTCTTCGCTTTAATTCAATTCCTATGGATCAGCCTGGCCGTTATTTCTACCTTCGTGATGAGGATGACGGAGATTTCTGGTCTGCTTCATGGCAGCCTGTAGGTAAGCCTCTTGATCAGTATAAGAGTGAATGTCGTCATGGTACTGCTTATACAATCATTACTTCTGAATATAAGGGAATTAAGAGTGAGACAAAATATTATGTTCCTCTCGGACAGAACTTTGAATACTGGCGTCTTAAGGTAACAAATACATCTGACAAAAAACGCAAGATCCGTGTATTCTCTTACTGTGAATTTGCTAACCAGTGGAATACTACACAGGATCAGGTAAACCTTCAGTATTCTTTGTTTATTGTAAAGGGCGAGAAAGTAGGGGATAACCTTCTTCGCTACTCAATTCAGGATAACCTTTACATTCAGCATCCTGAATATGAGGTTGGTGGTGCTTATATGAGTCAGTGGGTTGCCCTTGTTGGTACTCCAATGACTGGTTTTGATACAAGCCGCGAAGCATTTATTGGTACTTATGGTTCTTATGAACATCCTAAGGCTGTAGTTGACGGTGCATGTACAAACTCTGAAGCATTTGGTGATAACTCTTGTGGTACAGTTCAGGGTGATCTTGAACTTGCTCCTGGTGAGACAAAAGAAATCATGCTGATGCTTGGTATTGATGATGCCCGCGCTGTTGGTCAGAAGATTTTAAATGAGTTTGGCAACTTTAAGAAAGCTGATGAAGAATTTGAAAAGCTTGTTGCAGCATGGCATGCAAAACTCGGTTCTTATAAAGCAATGACTCCAGATGAAGATATTAACCATACTGTAAATGTCTGGGGCTTATATAACTGTTTGATTACTTTTGCATGGTCTCGAGCTGCTTCTCTTGTATATAATGGAGAACGTGATGGACTTGGTTACCGCGACTCTGTTCAGGATATTCTTGGTGTTTCTGCTGCAATTCCGGAAGAAGCAGAAGAGCGCCTTGTACGCATGATAAGCGGTCAGTGCCAGAATGGTGGTGCTGTTCCTGTAATTTCTAAAGACTTTAACGCTGGTCACGAAAAGGCTCCAAAGCCGGAAGAGTTCCGCTCTGACGACTGTGAATGGTTCTTTAATGCAGTGCCATGTTATGTTGCAGAATCTGGAAACTTTGACTTCTATAATAAGGTAGTTCCTTATGCTGATGGCGGAGAAGCTACTGTATACGGACACCTTAAGCGTGCCCTTGAATTCAACCTTGAAAGGATGGGTGCAGACGGACTTCCTTGTGGTCTTTTGGCAGACTGGAATGACTGTTTGAAACTGGGGTATCACGGAGAATCTTTGTTCGTAGCCTTCCAGCTGCGACTTGGTCTTACAACTTATGCTGATATTAGCGAGAGACTTGGTAAAAAAGATGAAGCTGCCTGGGCTTTGAAAGAGCGCGATACTCTCGATGCTAATATCCAGAAGAAGTGCTGGGATGGTAAATGGTTTATCTGGGCTGTAGGCGAGGACGGAACTGTATACGGAACTCAGACAATCGAAGAAGGACAGATTTACTTTAATACTCAGGTTTGGGCTGTTATGTCATCTGCCGCTACTGCAGAACAGGCAAAAATCTGTATGGAATCTGTTAAGGAAAAGCTTGCAACACCTTATGGTCTTATGCTTTGTGCGCCTCCATTTGTAAAGACACGCAGCGACATCATGTCTTCTGTAGTATTCCTTCCTGGTATTAAGGAAAATGCAGGTATCTTTAACCATACTCAGGGTTGGGGTGTAATTGCTGAAACTATGCTTGGAAACGGTGACCGTGCTTACGAATATTGTAAGGCATCTATTCCTGCAGCTTATAACGACAAGGCTGAAATCCGCCAGAGTGAACCTTATGTAGTTGGTCAGACAACTTACTCTACCTTCTCTAAGCGTCCTGGAAATACTCGTACATCTTGGCTTTCTGGTGCTGGTACCTGGTCTTACTACGCAATTACTCAGTACATGCTTGGAATTAAGCCACAGTACGATGGTCTTTTGATCGATCCATGTATCAAACACGACTGGGACGGCTACACTGTAGAACGCCGCTGGCGTGGCATGAATCTTTACATCGAAGTAAAGAATCCTCAGCATGTTTGCAAAGGTATTGAATATATCGAAGTAGACGGAAAAAGAATTGATGCCGCTGTAATTCCTGTAGGCGAACTCAAGAATGGTTCAAAGATTGTAGCTTACATGGGTAAGGATGCGAAATCATTCCCAGTTGAAAGAGTGTAATAGATAGCCCGGTCAAGCCGGGCTATTATGCTACTTTATAAATGCGGCGGCAAAACTTCCTTTAGTTATGTCGTCGTCTATTTTTACAATTTCGAAAGGAGCAGAAAGCAGTTTTTTTAATCTGTTTTCTGCTTTTTCTTTTAACATCGGTGTTTTCCAGAAGGTGCTTCCGTTGCAGGCAATGCATACAGGAAATTCATCATTATCTTCATCGGCCATAAGAAGGGCTGCATAAATTGCTTCTGCTGTCAAATATGCAGCACGTTCTATAATTGCAGTAAAGATTTCTTTAAGAAATATGAGGTCATCTGAATCTCCCTTAGAAATAACTGCAGAAAGACTGGACTCTTTTCCTGTGTCATAAAGGCCGTCAAAGTCTGCTGTAGCTAAGTGCTTAAGGTCTTTAAAAGCATTAATGAATGGTTTTGAAAATAATTCTTCTTTACAGGCTTGGGAAATTGTTTCATATGCAAGTTCCCCAAGGTATGCACCTGAAGACATTTTTTCTAAAAGGGACTGCTTTGGCTGACTTGTTCTACTGCATACTGTAATGTCAAAATCGCTTTGGGGTAGATTAGAAAACATACCGCATTCTGTCACTATTATTCTCTTTTTGTAGACAAAGGCGCTGTTCATGCCTGTACCTAGAATAAAGGCAATTCGTGATTTACAATCATGAGAGCTGGTAGAAAGTAAAAGGGCAGTGGTATCGTTTAATACATTTATTTTTTTGATTTTTGACCAGCCCTGGATTTTTAATTCTTTCAAAAGTTCTTTACCAAGATAGGTTCCAACAGCTTCAGGAGCTTTTACTTCTTTTGAGAATCTTATGATTTTTCCGTCCCCATCTTGGGTTATTGCCATTGCATAACTGAAGCAAAAAGAGATTTTGTCTGAGCGGTCTTTTAAGCGTGAGATGTTATCTGCAATTGCTTTATAAAAATCATGCTTGTTTAATTCACGGTCTATAGCTGGCATAAGAGTTTTTTGAAAATCTGAAATCTCAATGCCATCTGTAGTTTTTGTTACCAGACAGGAACGAAAGTTTGTTCCTCCGGCATCAATTACAATTGCATTTTCGCCTGGCCTGATTTCCTCTACAAGGGCACTGCCTGCTTTTATCATTGCCTGATCAGAGCCTCCTGTTCTTAATCCGCTTATCATATCAGCAAGAATTTTATTGTGCAGGTTATCTGCTATTGCAAGTGTAAAATTATGACTGGCAAGAAAATCAAGTGCCTTTGTTTGAGCTTTCATTTATGTTGTTCCTTTTTTTATTTATCAGAAAAGATTCGCTCATATGAATCTATGATTTTTGATTCTATTCCGCTGAAGTATTTTACAGTGCCTACGCGAAGTTTATCGGTGGCAGCATCATCAGCAATCAAGATTGCACTCTTGTGCATCTGCAAGATTGTTACCGGCCACATTTGTGAAACAGATTCTTCTACTGCATGCTGAAGGGCATCGGCCTTTGAAAGTCCTGTCATCATAATTAATACTTCGCGGGCATCGGTTATTGTTCCGATTCCAACTGTGAGTGCTGTCTTTGGAACTTTACTTGTGTCTCCGCCAAAAAAACGGGCGTTTGCTGCAATGGTATCTTCTGTAAGAGTTTTCATTCTTGTGCGTGAAGTGAGAGAAGAGCCTGGTTCATTAAAGGCAATGTGTCCGTCGCAGCCGCAGCCACCTAAAAATAAATCTATACCTCCGGCCTGCTTAATCATTTCTTCATATTGTTCACATTCTTTCTGAGGATCTGGAGCGGTTCCATCAAGAATATGTATGTTTTCTTTTTTGATATCAATCTGACTGAAAAAACTTTCCCACATAAAATAGTGATAACTTTGAGGATTGTTTTCATCAAGACCGTAATATTCATCCATATTAAAAGTTATGACGTTCTCAAAAGAAATCTGTTTTTTCTGATATAAATCTATAAGCCTTTCATAAACACCGAGGGGAGTGCTTCCGGTTGGGAGTCCGAGAACAAAAGGTTTATCTTTAGTTGGAGCAGCGGATTTTATTTTTCCCACAATATAATCTGCAGTCCACTTTGCACAGGCCTTGTAATCATTTTTTATTATCACTCTCATTGTTTTCCTCCAGTTTATTTTTCACAATTTTTCCTTCAACCATTACAAGCTTTATGCTGAATAGTTTATCCATTACGATAATGTCGCTGTCGTTAGTTGGGCTTATGATACCTTTGTGAGTGTACTTCATTATCCGGGCTGGATTTACACAGGCAAATTTTACTGCATCTGAAAGAGGGTAGCCGTATTGTACAATGTTCTTGATTGCTTTTTTCATTGTAAGAGAAGAACCTGCAATTACGTCATCAGCTATACGATGGAAACAGCCATCCTTAAATATTACTTCTTCTCCGTTTGCAAAAAGATGATCCCCTTTTTGCTCGGTTGGAGTAAGGGCGTCGGTTACGAGAACTATCTGTGATCTGTTTTTGTCCCTTGATAGCAGCTTAAATAAATCTGGATGAACGTGAACACCATCTGCAATTATTTCACAGGACATTTCCGGATGAATAAGAATTGCTCCAACTGTTCCTGGGTTTCTGTGATGAAGCTGGCTCATAGCATTGAAAAAATGTGTAGAATGAAGAATTCCAACCTGAATGCCTTCTACAATATTTTCGTACTCTGCATTTGTATGGCCAGCCTGCAGAATCACGCCCTTTTCAATACAGTGCAGCGCAAGTTCACGCATTCCTTTCAACTCCGGGGCAACTGTCATATTTACAATATGTCCTTCTGAAGCCTCCCAAAACTTATCAAAAAGATTGCAGTCCGGAAGTCTCACTGTTTCTGGTCTTTGGACTCCAAGTTTCTTTGGGGAAATGAAAGGTCCTTCCAGATGAATGCCCATTATTCTGGCTCCTTCTTCATGTCCTATCGCTGCAACTATAGCTTTAATTGTTTTAATCATTTCCTCTGTAGAAGAAGGATACATTGTCGGGTTAAAAGCCGTAACTCCATACTGTGCAAGATCTTTAGACATCTGAAGAATGCCTTCTGTTGTACAGCAGTCGGTTCCGTGTCCTTTAAAGCCGTGAATGTGGGTGTCAATCATTCCCGGCATTATATAGTTTCCTTTTGCATCGATAAGCCGAACTTCTGGTCCAAAGTTCATTTTTTCAAAACGTTCTTCGCTGAAGGTGTCTTTGATTTTTGAATCTTCTATAAGGACTGCAGACCGCTGGTCGTTACTTGTGAGCCCGGTTAGAACAATTCCGTTATGAATACAAAGCGTCATAAAACCTCCTTAAAAGAACAAATCTATTCGAGTATTCCCTCGTAATACAGGTAATCAAGCTGATGTAATAATTTTTTATGATGTTCGAGTCGAAGTTTGAAATCTTCGAAATCTTTTTTATCTTCTGGCAGCCAGAGACTTTCAGCTGCTGCACAAAAGCGTGGGAAAATCAGATATTCTGCATTGCGTGAAAATGGAAGTTTTTCAGTCCACAAGGCACATTCTCCGCCCAATATCAGTTTTCTTTGCTCCGGATTATTAAGTTTAAGGGCTTTTCCTGCAGGGGAGAATGAATATGTTTTTTTAGTGGTAGTAACTCCAAGTCGCCCTGGTTCTTCAAAGGAAGCTTTATTTTTGAAGTTCAGATAATAAAAATCACATGGAGACATGATTACTTTATGGTTCATGGAGGCTGCCTTTATGCCGCCCTCGGTGCCCCGCCAGCTTTGTACGATTACATTTTCCGGAAGGGCGTTGTGCTTATTATTATCGAGAACCTCGTCCCATCCAATCGGAGTTTTTCCGAGCCCGGCAACCATAGCTGCAATTTTTGTAGTTCCCCAGGCCTGAAGCTGGGCTGCAGAATCAAGCCCTTCTTTTTTCATACGAGCCTGGCATTTAGGGCAGGCATTCCATCTTTCGTGAGGACATTCATCTCCGCCTATGTGAATGTATTTAGAAGGGAAGAGTTGTGCAATTTTTTTAAGGGCTGCTTCATAAATTATAAAGATTTCGTCATTACCAAGACAGAGAACATCCGGGAAAATGCCCCAGCGGTTTTCTACCTTGTAAGGCCCGCCGGTACAGCCGTATTCCGGATAAGAAGCAAGCAGGGCAGAGGAGTGACCGGGAAATTCAACTTCAGGAATAATTTCAATGCAGCGTTCCTGAGCATAAGCGATTATTTCTTTTATTTCCTCATCTGTGTACCATCTGCGAATACTTTTTCCTTCATCATAAAAACCTTCTTCTGAAGGCGGCATGGTAAGGTCTGCACGTACGGATCCTTTTTCTGTGAGTTTTGGATAGCCCGGAACTTCAAAGCGCCAGCCCTGGTCGTCTGTTAAATGCCAGTGGAAAATATTGAGTTTGTGAAGGGCACAGGCATCAAGCATCTTTTTTATGAAAGTTGTTGAATAGAAGGAGCGGCTGGTGTCGAGAAGGAAGCCTCTCCATAAATGGTTTGGCTGATCCTTTATAGTAAGTTCTGTTAGTTCTCCATCACTCCCTTTTATAAGCTGGGCTGCACTGATGGCTGCGTAAAAGGCCCCCTCTGTTGTACCTGCATTTATCTGGATCCCTTCTTTATTTACTGAAAGGGTGTATGATTCCTTGGCTTCGGAAGAGCTTTCAGAGGTCAGGGAGATAATAACTGGAATGCCATTTTCTGAGATTTTAATATCTGCGAGAGAAAAAGCCGTCTGTATTTTTTTGTGAATATCTTCTTTTGTTTCTCCATTTATACATATTGAAACTGATTTAGAAGAGTATTCGAATATTTTACTGCCCTTTTGAACAAAAAGGGGTTTTGGAACTATTGTTACCGTCTTGTTCATGGCTTGAATTATAAATCAACTTTTGAAGTAAGTACAGAGAAAAAACAAATAATTTTGCTAAATTTTTGTAAATTCAATCAAAACTACGTAAAATTCCCTAAAATTAACGAAAAATTTATTTGACAAGTCAGATTATACGGGTTTACTATCTAAGTAAGTACAAAGGATGTACAAAAGTACGACAAATTGGAGGAACCTATGAAAAAAATGGTAGTGGCCGTTATGGTAGCGGCAGCAGTACTTGGCTCGGTTTATGCACTGGGCGACAAGAAATCAAAGCAGACAGTAATTACTGTCCTGGATTATCAGGACGCAACTGCTCCAAACTCTTTTGAAGACAACAAGCTGATTTGGGAAGCATTTGAAGCAGCTCACCCTGATATTAAGATTGAGCGAGAGGTGCTTTTCAACGAGCCTTTTCATCAGAAAACCGCCGCTTACGCAGCTTCAGGAAAAATGCCTGATGTATTCTATATGTGGCCTGCTGGACGTTCATCTGCCATTCATGAAAAGAAACTTGCAAAAGATCTTACTCCATTTATGAAGAAAGACGGAATTTACAATGACTACAGCAAGGCTTGTGTTGATCCTGCAGCTCAGGCTTCTGGTTATGTAGCTGAAATTCCTTTTGGCCTTACAGTAAGCCACATGCTTTATGTGAATAAAGCTGTTCTTGAAGATTGTGGACTTTCTATTCCTAAGACTTATGATGAACTTAAAGCTCAGGTTCCTGTTCTAAAGGCTAAAGGATATGAAACAATTCTTATGGCTAATATGGATGACTGGGTAATGCAGTCTTGTCTATTCTCTGCAGTAGCAGGCCGCTTTGGTGGTGCAGACTGGGCAGATAAGATTAAGGCTGGTAAGGCTAAGTTTACAGATAAGGCTTTCCTTGATGCAGTTAAGTTCATTAAGACACTTTATGATGATGGTGTACTTTCACAGAAGACACTTGCTACTTCTTACGGTGATGTAGTAGGCCAGTTTGCTTCAAAGAAGGGTGCATACCTTATTGATGGTGACTGGCGTGTAGGTGCCTTCCTTACAGATACTTCTACAGGAAAGGCTCTTATTTCTCCAGCTGATCAGAAGAAAAATATTGAACTTATCAACTTCCCTGAAATTCCTGGTGAAAAGATTCATGGTTCGAACTCTTCAACGCTTGGTGTTGGATATGGTATGAGCTCAAAACTTAAGAAGGGCTCAAAAGAAGAAAAGGCTGCCTGGGAGCTTATTAAGTGGCTGAGCGGACCTTATGTTCAGCAGAGACGTCTTGATACTGGAGCTTCTTTCCCATCTTTGAACAGTGGAATCAAATATGACAATATTGAACCACTCTCACAGAAGAGAGCAGCATTCTATACAGCTCAGACAATTTCAACTCCTGTATTCGACAGTGTATTCGAAGGCGATGTTCCTTCTGTACTCAATGCTGACCTTCAGGCTCTTGGTCTTGGCAAGATTACTCCTGAACAGGTTTGTAAAGATGTACAGGCTGCCTGGGATTCAAGTAAATAAATAAAACTAATATTAAGGCTTCCGGCTACTCCTTTCCTCCGGAAGCCTTTTTTATGAGGTTAAAAAATGAATAAAAAGAATATAATCCTTGTGAGTAAGGCATGTCTTTTACTTTCTATGCTGGGCTTTTGTATTCCCGTCTTTGACGAAGCTAACGGTTTTGCTGCTTTGATTTATTTTCTGGGAGCCGGGGAAGGTGCCTTATATGTTTCGATTGGTATTGCATTGATTCTTTGTTTTCTTGCAATGGCAGCATCAATCCTTTTTTCTTCGCTTTATTTTATACGCGGTAAAAAAGAAAATCACACTCCTGTAACAGCAGCTCTTGACTGGGCTCTGATGGCACTTGTTCTTGTGACAATGCTTTTTTCATTTATTGCTGTAAAAAAGTTTACGGAAGAAGATGTAGAATTTGCCAGCGGCTTTTATTTTATGGTTTACGGTATGGCTGCACATATCATTGTTTACCTGTATTCAACACTGCTTGGTGAAAATCTTTCTACAAAATCAGAAGAAAAGCGTGCTTACTGGATGCTTTCTCTTCCGGCAATTATTTTTTACTTTGGAGTTATGACCTTCCCGTCAATTTTCTCCGTTGTGTTAAGTCTTACAAATTATTCGGGTGGTTCACTTTTTGAAGCCGGTGCTCTGAAATTTGTAGGCCTTAAAAATTATATGAAGGTCTTTGCTGACCAGTATTTTTATATTTCTTTGAAAAATAACTTCTGGATTGTTCTTGTTTCTGTTTTCGGACAGCTTCCGCTTGGTTTCTTCCTTGCTTATGTTCTAACCCGCGGACTTGTAAAGGGCAGGGACTTTTTCCAGACTATGATATATCTGCCTTGTGTTATTTCTACAGTTGTAATCGGTATTCTTTTCCAGACCTTCTTTTCTTCACACGGTGCCTGGACAGAAATTATGAAGTGGATAAATCCTTCTTATGAGTGGACAATGAATTCACAGCCGATGATTCCGGTTCTTTTTGTAATTCTCTGGATGTACACAGGAACCTACCTGATTATCTTTATGGCAAATCTACAGAAGATTGATCCTCAGATTATGGAAGCTGCAACAATTGATGGTGCTAGTGAATGGCAGGTACTCTGGCATATTATTTTCCCTGAACTTTCTGGTGTATTTGTAATTTCTGCAATTCTTGCAATTTCGGGTTCCCTGAAATCCTTTGACCTGATTTACGTTATGACTGGCGGTGGTCCTGCAAAACAGACTTACGTACTTTCACTTTATATGTTTGATAAAGCCTTCCGTGGAGCTTCGGATTATCCGATGGCAAATACAATTTCAACGATTATGGTTGTAATCAGCCTTGTGCTCATTGGAATTGTAAAAACTCTTGAAAAGAAATTTGGTGCAAAGGAGGAATAGTCAAAATGAATGTATTTGAAAAAAAAGGACCTAAACATATTATTTCTCAAATTGTAATTTATATTGTTTTAATATTTTTTACCTTTATGGCCTTGTATCCCCTTATCTGGCTTTTGTTTTCATCTTTTAAGACTACTCAGGAATATCAGATGACAAGTAAGCTTTCGCTGATTCCACAAGTCTGGTGGTGGAGAAACTATCTTGATGCCTGGATTCGCGGTAAGTTTGGAAGTCTCTTCTTAAACTCTATTTTCTATACCGGAGTTTCAACTATTGCAATTCTGTATTTTTCAATTGCGGCAGGCTTTGCTTTTGCAAAGCTTCCTAATAAAACTACTGGCTTTTTCTACAAGAGCTTTGTAATTGGTGTTTTAATTACCCTGCAGTGTATTATGATTCCTCTCTTCTTTATGTCAAACTGGACAGGTCTTTATGATACAAGGCTTGGTGTTCTAATCTGTTATATCGGTATAGGTATGCCGATGGGAATCTACCTTACAACAGAGTTTATCAGAAGTATTCCAACTTCTCTTGTTGAATCTGCAAGAATAGACGGAGCTCCATACCTTCAGATTTTCTTTGATATTATTTTTCCGATGTCAAAGCCGGTTGGAATAACCCTTGCAATTCTTACGATTACAGGAACCTGGAATGAGTTCATGCTGATTAATATTCTTGCTTCGAGCGAAAAGATTAAGTCTCTGCCTGTAGGTGTGCAGAAATTCTCCGGCGCTCTTGCATCTGATTACGGTAAGCAGTTTGCAGCCCTTATGATCAGCATAATACCGATTATTATCTTCTATGGTATTTTCAGAAAGCAGATTACAAAAGGTGTTGCGGCTGGTGCAGTAAAAGGTTAGAATTATATTATGCACGTAAATAATGACTACCAGCGTAATGCAAATCTTTCCAGAATTTTTGAAACAGTCTGGAAGAATCCGAATTTCAGCAGAATCGATATTGCGAGAAAACTTGAACTTTACCGTTCTACAGTTTCTAATATAATCGGAACGCTGGTTGAGTCGAATTTGATTTGTGAGGGAGAAAGGGGAGTGCCGACGGAAAAGGGTGGGCGCAAACCTGTTTTTCTTTCCATTAATCCTGAATTTGGTTGTGTAATCGGAATTGAGATTCAGCTGGATATCTTTCATGTTGCAGTTGTATCTTTTGATGGTATAACAATTTTTGAAGATGATGGCCCGACTCCGGTAAATCCTGATCTGCTTGATAAGCCGGAAGAGCTCTTTGTCTTTATGGTTGATTCAATAATCAAAATGATTACACCAGAGATAAATGATAATTCCATACGACCTCTGGCAATCAGTATCGGATTGCCGGGTATTATCGATATTGATTCTGGAATTATAAAGCGTTCAGCTCCATTTCGTTTGCAGGATTTTAATTACGGACAGATTCTTGGCAGTCGCTATGGTATTCCTCTTTTTATTGAAAATGATGCACGCTGTTGTTCCTGGCTGCAGTTAGCTTTAAATAAGTCTTCTGATAAAAAAGATTTTCTCTGTGTGCTTGCCCGTAACTATGCGGGAAATCCACTTTTAACTTATCCTGAAAGTTATGAAAAGGGTATAGGTGTTGGTCTTTCAATTACAATGAATGGCCGTGTTATAAATGGTAGAAATTATGCAGTTGGTGAATATATTTCACGCTCGTGGACAACTTATCAGAAAGGACAGACTGGTCTGCCGGAAGCAGTCTTAAAAACAGTGGATACTGTAGATGATTCTTATGCAGAGTGGGTAAAGGATTTGTTTGGAACACTTACCATGATGGTACCTTTGCTTGAACCGGAAACCGTTTTTGTTCATGGCCAGCCAGCCTGGCGTCGTGATTTTCTGCTTGAAATTGTAGAAAAGTATGTGCCTCAGTTTTCTTCAATAATGAAGTCCTGCGGTTCAGAACTTGTTATTATGGATGATAATGCCTTTGGTATTTCAAAGGGTGCAGCCCTTATGTGTATTCAAAAATTATGTGAAGTTCAGGTTCTTGAATCAAAACCTTCATATTCAGTATTAAAATGGGATGATTTATTTGAGCTTCATAATAAAAGCCAGGACAAAAGTCTGCTGGAAATCTAAATACAAAAGATAAAAAAAATCCTATGTGCGATCAGGAAATGATAGATGTCAGCTTTATTTTGCTGGCAAATGTCATTTACCCAGTACACATAGGATTTTTTATTAAGCCTTAATCAGCTAAGTTCTTATATTCATCAAACTTGGCAGCTACTTCTTCATTCTGTTTAGTAAGCAGAGAAACAACAACTGCTACTACAAGACAAACGATGAAAGCTGGAAGAATCTCATAAACATCAAAGATTCCGCCATGGAGATAGTGCCATACTACATCAGTTACACCACCGCAGATAAGACCTGCAATAGCACCAGGAGCTGTTGTGCGCTTCCAGTAAAGGGCCAGAATAATAAGTGGACCAAAGGTTCCACCAAATCCAGACCAGGCAAATGCTACAAGATTAAAGATAGATGAGTTTGGATTAAGTGCAAGAAGGAGACCAAAAATAGCGATTACAAATACACAGATACGGCTTACGAGAAGTACGTTTTTGTCACTTGCATTCTTTTTAATAAGTCCCTTGTAGATATCCTGTCCGATAGCAGAAGAAGCTGAAAGAAGCTGTGAGTCTGCAGTAGACATAGAAGCTGCAAGAATACCACAGAGGAAGAGGCCTGCAATAAAGGCTGGGAACATCTTTAGCATTGTCTCACTGAACACTGCTTCCTGAGTTCCTGTACCAAGAGCCTTAAGTCCGGCTGTTACAACTTCTTCTGGATTAGCACCAAGGATAATTCCCTTGTTCAAAAGATAAGCTGTTCCAAGAGCACCAATTAAAACTGCACCAATGTAAGAAATAATCATCCATACAATTCCGATGCGGCGGGCAGTTGCAATTTCCTTGTTTGAGCGGCAACCCATAAAGCGGATGATGATGTGTGGCATTCCAAAGTAACCAAGACACCATGAGAAAGCTGAAATTGCAGACATTGGGCTGAAGGATTTATTACCGATAATTGATTTTACCATTGCTGCACCAAACTCTCCGCTGAGGGCGCGGTCTGTAAAGCTTGAAACCTGATTTACAGCATTACCAAAACCACCGAGGGAAACAACAATTACGATTCCTGAAATAATAAAAGCGATGAAAATCAAACTTCCCTGAACGAAGTCTGTTGTACAAACTGCCTTGTAACCACCAAGAATTGTATAAGAAAGGATGATAATAAAGCCGATAAGAAGACCTGCATTCCAGCTGAGCCCGAATACCGAGCGGAAAAGCTTAGCGCAGGCTACGAATCCAGATGCTGTATAAATAGTAAAGAACAGTACAATAAAAATGGCTGATACAATTGAAAGAATATGTGTACCATCCTTGAAACGGTTTGTCAAGAATTCTGGGATTGTGATTGAATCACCGTATGTAATAGAACACTTGCGAAGTGGTTTTGCAATCAAAAGCCATGCAATATAAGTTCCTGCAATAAGACCAATTGCTGTCCAGAAGGTTTCCTTAAAGCCACCAAGATAGCAGAGTCCTGGAAGTCCCATCAAAACCCAGGCAGATGAGTCTGAAGCTTCTGCAGAAAGGGCTGTTACCCAAGGACCAAGCTTTCTTCCACCAAGGAAAAAGTCAGATGCCGAATTGTTGCTTTTTGCATTACGAAGTCCGATGAAAACCATAAGACCGAGGTAAAGCACAAAGGCAATAATCTTTGCAATCAATTGTGAAGTCATTTTTTATACCTCATTATTTAAAGAATAATAAATTTCTTTATTATAACTGATTTTCTTTGTTCTTGTTAATAGTAACTATGACAGATTTTAACTCAATTAAAATATAATAAGCCCACGGAAAAAAGTTCTGTAACGTAGTGAAAAATGTGCGTCGACAACATCATTCCGTTGGCGACGTGCATTTTTCACGAAAGTGAAAGAACTTTTTTTGCTTGTTTTTATCACATAATATTATTATATTTTAAATTGAGGTATAAATATGGCTGAATGCACACACGACTGCGGTTCATGCGGTCAGGATTGTTCAAAGAGAGATTTGCAGGTAAAACTGCATGCTGGCAGCAGCGTAAAGAAAGTAATTGGCATTGTAAGTGGAAAGGGCGGTGTTGGTAAATCGCTTGTAACCAGCCTTCTTGCTGCTAAAGTGAATAAAGACGGATTTAAGACTGCAATTCTTGATGCAGATATTACCGGTCCTTCTATTCCAGAAAGCTTTGGTGTAGGAGATGAGCGTGCTCAGGCAGTTGAAGGCGAAGAGGCACTCACTCCTGTTGTTACTGATTCAGGTATTCAGCTTATGTCTATGAATTTCCTGCTTCAGAATGAAAATGATCCGGTAATCTGGCGCGGTCCTGTAATTGCAGGGGCTGTAAAACAGTTCTGGACAGATGTTATATGGAAGGATGTTGATTTTATGTTTGTAGATATGCCACCGGGAACCGGAGACGTACCTCTTACAGTATTCCAGTCGCTTCCATTGGACGGAATTATTGTTGTAAGTTCACCACAGCAGCTGGTTCGCGTAATTGTAGAAAAGGCTGTTAACATGGCAAATATGATGAACATTCCGATTCTTGGAATTGTTGAAAACATGAGCTATGTAAAGTGTCCTGACTGTGGTAAGGAAATTACAGTATTTGGAAAGAGCAATATTGATCAGATTGCAAAGAGTTTTAATATTCCGGTTTTGGCCCGCATTCCAATGCAGGAAGAAACCAGCCGCGCAGTAGATGCCGGTGATATCGAGAGCCTGGATATCCCAGAACTCAAAGATGCCGCAGAGAAAGTTGAGGCCCTGTTAAAGTAACAGGAATATAAAATTTACTACTGTAAAAAAGAGAAGTGCGTAGTAGGCAAGATACCTTGGCAACATCATCCCGTTGACAAGGTGTCTTGAATACGAAGCACTTCGCTTTTTTTTCCTATTTGCAATTTCTATCTTTTCTGTTATAATTGTTTCTATGAATAATAACGAACAGAAAAAGGGGATTTCTGAAGAGGAAATTGCCGCTACGATAAAAGAGCTTTGTCATCTTATTAAAAAATCAGATGATGAAAACTTTATTTATGAGTTTTTCAACTGCCTTTTTACAAAGCCCGAACTTAAGGACATTGCTAACCGCTGGCTTTTAGTAAAAGAAATTGATGCAGGTACTACACAGCGTGAGATTGCAAACAAGTTCAGTATGTCTTTATGCAAGATTACCCGTGGGTCCCGTGAATTAAATAAGGAAGAAAGCGCCTTTAGAAAAATGCTTGAATTATTAAAAAATCAGTAAATTGAATATCATTTTTCCCCGATAAACTGAATAGATATGTATATTCAGAGGGGAAATATGGAAAAAAGAATAACAGGCTTAAATAATTTAGTCTTTGCCGGTTTTACCGCACTCCTTTTACTTTCTGGCTGTGCTACTACGCCAGCTGCTTCTAATTCTAAAGAAACTACACCTCAGCAGCTTATTCTGCAGAACCGTAAAGAAGAGGCTATGCAGGAATTTGTTATGCATACCGACATCAATGCTGTAGATGATGACGGAAACACTGTACTTCATGTTGCTGCAAAGGTTGATGACGCAGACCTTGTAACATATTTTATTATAAAAGGTGCAGATCCGGAGCTTAAAAACCTTGATGGAGATACACCGCTTCATGTAGCAATCAAAAATAATTCTCTGGAAGCTGCAAAGGCGCTTACAGCCGTCAGTTCTACGATTTTTTCACGGGACAGCGAAGGTATAACTGCTCTTGACCGTGGTATTTATGCAAACGATGCTTATTATGATATCTTTATAACTACCAAAGCAGGTGAAATTCGTGATGTTGAAGGGCAGAGTATTGTTCATTACTTTGTTCGTACAAAGAATCTTAAGGGAATTCGCCAGTGCATTAGTAAGGGAATTCCGATTTCTGTAGTTGATGATAACGGAAAAACACCTCTGGATGTTGCTTTTGAAAATCTTGATGATGAAGAGTCTGTAGAAATTGCTGCCGAACTTATTATGGGTGGCGCCGACGAAGTTGAAACAGAGTTTTCTTACTTCCAGGATGCAATGCTTGCCCGCAATGTAAATAATCGTTTTGATGATGGTCAGACCCCTCTGCACCTTGCTGCAATTTACGGACACAATGCTATTGCAAAATATCTTCTTGAAAATAATGCAGATACAAGCGTTCAGGACTCTTCTGGTGCAACTCCACTTCATGAAGCTGTTCGCTATGGAAACGTTGAAATTGCAAAAGCACTTCTTAATTCTGGTGCAAATGTAAATGCCCGCGATAATCTTGGAAAAACACCTGTAATGCTGATTCTTCCAAAAGACAAAACAGCAGAAATTTATAAGCTGCTCATAACTTATCGTGCTGACCTTAGTCAGAAAGATATGTTTGGTGATACAGTTTTACATACAGCTTCTATGCTTAATGTAGGTTCTGCAACTTTCTCTGTACTCATAAATGGTGGGGCTGATGTTGATGCTAGAAATAAGGAGGGTGTAACTCCTCTTGCAATTGCCGTTCAGAAAAATGATTTTGAAACTGTAAAACTTCTTACTGCTTCTGGCGCAGATATTCATACTCAGGATACAAACGGAAATTCTCCGCTTTCAATTGCCCTTGCTTCTAGTTCAGAAATGCTTGAGGCTGTGGTAAATGAATCTAATGCAAATCTTACAGATTCAAATGGAAACACACCTCTTCACCTGGCACTTTTATGTGATGCTCCTCTGGCAAAAATCCAGTACATTATCAGTTTGATGAAGGATGTAAACACAAGAAACAAAGACGGAAACTCTGCCTTGTTCCTTGCCATCATTAAAAACCGCCAGAAGGTAGGGGAGCTTTTACTCACTAAGAATGCAGATATTTTCTCAACAAATACAAACAACAATTCTCCTTTGAGACTTGCCCTTAAATACGGCGGTTCGGTTCAGGACTGGCTTATTACTTCAAAAACAATTAAGTCTAAGGATGGAACTGGAAACACTGTTTTACATTATGCTGCAGAATGGCAGTATAAAGATGCAATCAACAGTCTTGTTATGAAGGGAGCTGATATTGGTGCTAAGAATGCTAACGGCGAAACTCCATTGTTCAGCGCAGTAAAAACAAATAATCCTGATATTATTCAGACAGTAGTTGATTGTGGTGCTGATATTCAGGCCCGCGATAATCTTGGTAGTACAGCAATGCATACTGCAGTACGCTGGGATGCTCCGGATTCAATTGATAAGCTGCTTGCTCTTGGAATTAATGTAAACGCACAGAATACTTCTGGTAAATCACCACTTGCAGAAGCAGTAGTTGCCGGAAAATTTGATATTGCAAAGAAGCTTCTTACAGCTGGTGCAGATCCTAACATTTGTGATTCAAACGGTGTTACAGTTCTGATGGATTCTATCCGCGGCTGCAGCAGAGACAGTGTTAAGCTTCTTTTGACTTATGGTGCTAACCCGAACGTTCAGGAAATTAATGGACGAAATGCATATCACGAAGCGGCCTTTGTTGGTGATGTTGATATTATCAGATTGATACGTAATGCAGGTGGAAATCCTTTGTCGCGTGACAAGCAGGGAAATACGCCGTTCTCGATTGTTGTAAAGAAAGATATTAATGTAATCCGCGAGGTTCTTGGAAATAATTACACAATTACCGACAGCGACGGAAATACTCCAATTCATATTGTTGTAAAGGCAAATGCTTCTGATGATCTGCTTCGAGTTTTGATTGAAGAAGGATATCCTGTTGATACAAGAAATGCAGACGGTTACACAGCGCTCAACTATGCTATTGAAAATGATGATGTAAGAACTGCACTTGTACTTCTTGAAAACGGGGCAAATCCATTCCAGATGATTGATAAGAAAGGAAAGAATGGCATTTCGATTGCTCTGGAAAGAGGCAACAGCAAGATGATTTCTAACATCGTAAAATATGCCGGTAAGATGAGCGATGTTCAGGGTAATACGATTCTGCACTATGCTGCAAAGACAAGTACTCCTGAAATGGTAAAGAAATTGATTTCGTATGGAATTGATAAAACTGCCAAGAATGTAAGCGGAGATACTGCTTATACAATCGCAGTCCGATGGCGCCGTCCAGAAATCGCGGCTTTGCTTAAGTAAGTGTTAGCTGTTAGCCATTAGCTTTTAGCTTTTAGCTGTTAGCTGTTGTTGGGGGCGTTGCGGGGGTGTCCCCCGCAGAGGGGGTAGCGTAAAACACTGCAGTCGGTTGGAGCGGCGGCTCAGGCATAGCCTTCGCCGAGACTCGCTAAAAACAGTCCACTGGACTGTTTTTGCCCTGCTTCGCAGTGCCGCTCCCTAAGGGAGTCGACTTCCCCCTCATCCCCTATAAAATATTAGTCTTCTTCGCCAGAAAGCATAAGGTTAGTCAAAATACCGAGAATCAAAGCACATGCTACTGTACGGATTTCAACTGCACCGAAGCTTACTACCATTCCGCCTACACCAGTAATGAAGATAACTGATGCAACGAAGAGGTTCTTGTTCTTGTTGAGGTCTACAGTCTGGAACATCTTGAATCCTGATACTGCGATGAATCCGTAAAGTGCTACACAAACACCACCCATTACACAAGAAGGAATTGTTTCGAGAAGGGCTACGAGTGGAGAAATCAAAGAGAAGATGATACAGATGATTGCACAGCCCCAGATTGAAATTGTTGATGCGTTGCGTGTAATTGCTACACAGCCGATTGATTCACCATAAGTTGTGTTAGGACATCCGCCGAAGAATGTACTAACCATTGTTCCAACACCGTCTCCGAGCAATGTGCGTGTGAGACCTGGTTCTTTAAGAAGATCTTTTCCAACGATTGCTGAAAGGTTTTTGTGGTCTGCAAGATGTTCTGCGAATACTACGAAAGCAACTGGAACATAAGCAGAGAACAATGTAAGGAGATATTTTCCTGAAATTGCCTTAAGGCCTTCGCCGCCACCCAAAAGGAATGTGAACTTTGGAAGTGAAAGGTAGCCTGAGAATGAAGAGAAGTCGAGGGCTTTTACGGCACCGTAGTTGATTACGATGAGGGCATCATTTCCTGTGAGGGAACCGATGATTGCAAAAAGAGTTGCAAGAAGGTATCCGCCGAGAATACCAAGAATGAACGGAATCAAGCGTCCAACTTTTTTTCCATAAGTTGAATAGAGCATTGTTACTGCGAGAGTGAAAAGACCACAGATAAGAGCTACGTATGTGCTTCCGCCTTCAACGCTTGACTTCATGAGGTCGCCGATTGCGTTTCCTGAAAGGCTTAATCCGATGATTGCTACTGTAGGTCCGATGATTACAGGTGGCATAAGGCGGTTAATCCATTCTACACCACAGAACTTTACGATAATTGCAATGATTACATATACGAGACCTGCCATGAGGGCACCAATGATGAGTCCCCAGTAACCAGCCTGTTCGCTCAATCCGAGTGTTGCAGCTCCTGCAAAGGCACTGAACATTGAACCGATGAAAGCAAATGAGCTTCCAAGGAATACTGGGCTTGAGCTTTTTGTGAACAAAAGATAAACAATTGTTCCAACTCCGGCTCCAAAGAGAGCTGCAGATGCTGAAAGTCCGTGTCCTATGATGGCTGGAACAGCGATTGTTGCTGCCATGATAGCAAGAAGCTGCTGCAAAGCAAACAGTACAACTTTACCGAATTTTGGTTTGTCCTTGATTCCGTAAATCAAATCCATTTTGAATACTCCTTTTTCAATTGTTGAATTTAAACTATTATATTATATTAAAAGTAGGTGGTAAAGAATTTTTATATTGGGATTATTGCCTTTGGAGATTTTTTATGGCTGATTTTTTTGATTATTTAAATTGGCGCGGTGATTTAAGTTTTGATGATGTTCCTTTTAATAAAATAGATGCTCTTCTTCTGGCCCATGTTACTTATTCGATTTTTGACGGGGTTGTGCCGGAAAGTTTTTCAGAAAAAAAGACTTTTTCTCAGGTTGCTAAGGATTTTATGGCTATGCCTGATTATGAAGAGCGCATTAATATTGGTTTTTTGATTAATAAACGTACTGCTGAGCTTATGTTTAAGTGTGCAGAGGTTGAGCGTTATAAAAATGTGGAGCTTTGCGGCTTCAGAAATATTTATAATGAAGAAAACGTTGAGCAGTTTGCTGCGGTGACATATATTGTGAATGGAAAGCCGGTTGTAGCTCTTCGGGGAACGGATGATACTATTGTAGGCTGGAAGGAAGATTTTAATATAGCCTGGCTTGAGCAGATTCCTGCCCAAAAGGATGCTCTTGATTATTTTAGTGAGGCAGCTGAGGCTCTTAAAGGGGATTTTGTTCTTGTTGGCCATTCGAAGGGCGGAAATCTTGTAATAAATACTGCGGTTAGATGCGGTTCTGTGTTACAAAAGCGGATTAATGAGGTTTATAACTTTGATGGACCTGGTTTTGCAACTGACTTCTTTGAAAGTGCAGAATATAAGGCTGTTGAAGGTAAAATCCGTTCTTTTTACCCTGGATTTTCGGTTGTTGGTATGATTTTTCACCACCCGAAGAATTTTGAAATAGTAAAGAGTGACGGTTTTGCTTTCTGGCAGCATGATGCCATGAACTGGCAGATTATGGGCAGCAATTTTGTAAATGAAGGCGAATTTGCAGATGAAAGCCGCCTCTTTTATAAAGTTTTTAACGAGTGGATTGATAAACTGGATAATTCCCAGAGAAAAAACTTTGTTGAAACCATGTTCTGTATTCTTGAAGCTTCGGGTGCAAAAACAAACAGTGATATAGAGAAAGACGCGTTAAAATCTACAGCCCGTATGGTTGCAGCTTATGCAGATATGGGTAAGGAGCGGCGAAAGGAATTGAAAAAGATTCTTTCTTTGTTTAAGGATGTAATTGCAGATGATATTCCGATTTTCAAGCCGCTTGTTCTTGCGCGTTCTTTGAAAAAATAATTTGCGAATAACGAAGGGAGGCTCTATAATTTAACCTATGAGTGATACGACAATTGTAACAAGCAGTCCTGTAGGACGCCATCTTGATTCTCTTGGAGAAGGTAAGCCTGCTTCTTACCTTATGTTTAATCATAAAAAGGTTGAATTGATTGCTAAAATCACTATTGGCCGCGATACAGATAATGACGTAGTTGTGGACAATAAACTTGCAAGCCGTCACCATGCCATGATTCAGAAAATCAAGGATGCATATTTTATAAAGGATGTTGGAAGCACAAACGGAACTTTTATAAACGGAGTGCGCATTCCGAATGAAAAATATGTAAAGCTGAATCCGGGAGATAAAATCTCGATCGGCAATATGAGCCTGGTTGTTTCGTGACATGCGCAATGATACTTAGGATTAATTAATCTTGGATTCGATTTTTCAGAAAATAAAAAATATTCTCACCTCTGCAAGTTTGCCTTCGTATGACAGTTTTTTTGAAATTTTAAATGATGCATCCGAGTGTCTTGAAAATGAAAGAACTGATTACAGAGTTGCGGGTGCTGGAGGACACGGCGGTTCTCTGCTTGATTTTCATAATGATGATTTACCGCTTATTGTGATTCCGGATTTTCATGCGCGTCCGTATTTTCTTTTGAATATCCTTGAGTATAAGATTTTTGATGATGCTACGGTTTTTGAAGCGGTAGCGGCGGGCCGGCTCAGACTTTTGAGTGTGGGCGACATAATGCATACCGAAAGGGGAACCCGCGAAAGATGGGCTGCGGCTCATGTGGAATTTCTGAAAGATATTTTTACAGGGCCTGCTATTTCTGCTGAGATGCAGGATGGCTTGAGTCTTGTTTGCTCGCTTCTGGAATTGAAAAAGGCTTTTCCGTCTTATGTTCATATTCTCAAGGGAAATCATGAAAACATTTTGAATGAAACTGGTGGCGGCGATTTTGCTTTTATGAAGTTTGTTGATGAAGGCGAAATGTGCCGTTGTTTTGTTCAGGAATATTATGGTGATGATATTCTCTATCTTATGAATTGTGTAGAGAAAAGTCTTCCGCTTTTTTATTTTGGAAAAAGATGCAGCGTCTCACATGCCGAACCCGCTCGGGCATTTACAAGACAGGAACTTATTGATGCCAAGATTTATGATGATGTTGTGCGCGGTTTAATATGGACGGGGAACGGAGAAGCAGAAGAGAGAAGTGCAAGGCAAACGGTACAGAATCTTTTTGATAATTCTGAGGGCTGTATTCCAAAGGGGTATTTATATCTTGGAGGACACAGACCTGTTCAGGGAAATTACAAGGTTTTGCAGGATGGATTTTACATCCAGATTCATAATCCGGGGAAACAGAATATTGTTTTTGTAAGGCCGGACCGTGCAATTGATTTAGAAACTGATATTATAGGGGTAGCAAAATGAGCGATGACTTTCCACCAATGATAGGAAAATACAAGGTACAGGGAATAATTGCAAAAGGCGGAATGGGCGTTGTATACAAGGCGATTCATCCGTCTTTGAAACGTTTTGTCGTAATCAAAAAAATGACAGCGCGTGGACATGCCGGAGACGCAGGACGTTTTAAAAAAGAAGCTCAGCTGCTGCTTGATTTACAGAGCCCTTATATTGTTCATCTTTTTGATTATTTTACTGAAGCCGGTTTCCGTTACATGGTTGAAGAGCTTGTGGACGGAACAGCTTTAGATGCCCTGATTAAAAGACAGACTTCGCTCCCGGTTCCAGTTGCAATGCTTGTTATGCAGGATGCCTGCTATGCCTTGAAATATGCTCATTCAAAAGGAATCGTGCACCGCGATATTAAACCTGGAAATATTCTCCTTTCTAAACGTGGTGAAATTAAGCTTGCTGATTTTGGAATTGCAAGTGATCATGCAGAGGGAGGCTCTGCGGGCGCGGGAGCTGCTGCAAAGTTTACCGGTACGAATACAGTTACAACCGGAGATCTTACCCAGTCTGGTGTTGCTTTGGGAACTCCAGCTTATATGCCGCCGGAGCAGTTTGAAGACAGTGCCAGAGTAGACCACAGGGCAGACATTTATGCTCTTGGAATTATGCTTTACGAAATGGTTACGGGAACAAAGCCTTATCCTGGAACCTTGTCTTTAGATACTTTGAAGGTGATTAAAAAAGGAAAGTACATATCACCTCGCAAAATTGATAAAAATGTTCCGAAAGAGGTTTGTCGTCTTATTCATAAAATGACAAGGCCTAAGGCAAAGAGCCGTTATCAGTCTATTGATGCGGTGCTTCGTCAGGTTAAAAAATACCTTCGCCATTATGATACTCATGAGCTTCGTGTTCAGCTTGCAAAGAGCGTGCTTGCTACAAAGCTTTATGATTATTCTCCGGAGGCTCTTGTTCAAAAAGATAAGTTACGTCGCATTATCCGCCGCGTCTGCCTTGGAGCATTCGCCGCGGCTGCCGTTTTTGCCTGTCTCTGGTACAGCGGCTTTATCCACAAGTTCCTCCTGAAAAAGTGGTATACCGAAGTCTGCGTTGAAATGCAGATGCCGCGTTCCCTTCTTGAAAATATGGATTTACCGGCGCGGGCTTTCTTTTTCGAAAATGATGGTGCTGATATTCCTGAAGTAAACGGCTCGCGAAGAATTTTTGCAGAGCAGGGAAAGTCTTTTTATGAAAAACTGATTTTCTGGTCTCCGCGTCTTGTTGCAGAAAGACCTGCGGCAAAGAATAAAACTTACAGTGCCCGCCCTGTTTATCTGAAAAAAGGTAATTACCGGGTAAAGGTTGTTATCGGTCCTTATGTATGGTGGAAGAGTTTTACCGCCGGAGATGAAAATGTTTTTATGTCCTGCGACTTTTTGAAGAATGCAAAAAGAAATCTTTCGATAACGGCAGCTGCTTATGACCGTGCTTCTGGTGCTTTAATAGAGCAGGCAAAGTTTACAATCATGTATAAAAATAAATGGCAGCCGCTGGAAGAGATTCCACTTGAAGTTCTTGAGTCTGGTACTGTATGGAAGATTCGTGCAGAAGCAGAAGGTTATAAGGGCGAGGAATTTTCACTTTTAATAGACTGGTATCAGGATGCGCTGATGATTTCGTCGGAACTGAGCCGGGAAGAGGAATAATATTTATTTGACGATAGGCCATAAAAATCATTATATTTAAAATATGGCTAAAGATAATAACTCAAATGAGAATTCTATAATTTCAGCTGATCAGCTGCTTCCTAATAAACTGACTTTGATTCCTCTTGCAGGACGACCAATCTTCCCTGGAATTTTTACACCGCTCATGATTAATTCGGCAGACGATGTAAAGGTTGTAGAAGAAGCCTATGAAAAAGAAGGCTTTATCGGTATCGTTATGCTTAAAAATGAGGCAGAAACACCAACACTTGCAGATTTGCATAAGGTTGGAACTGCTGCCAGAATCATCAAAAAGGTAAATCTGCCTGATGGTGGAATCAATATTTTTATTTCTACAGTAAAGCGTTTCAAAATCAGAAAGGTTCTCCATAATACTGCACCTATGGCTGCGGCTGTAGAATATATGGAAGATGAAGAGGCTGATACCTTTGAAGTAAAGGCTCTTACCCGTGCGCTTATTTCCGAGATGAAAGAGGTGAGTGAGAATAATCCTCTTTTTTCAGAAGAAATGCGCCTTAATATGGTAAACATCGACAATCCTGGAAAAATTGCAGACTTTATTGCTTCAATACTTAATGTAGATAAGGATGAGCAGCAGAAGATTCTGGAGACTGTGAATGTGCGCCAGCGTATGGAGCAGGTGCTCGTTTTTATCAAAAAAGAACAGGAGCTTCTACGCGTTCAGAAAAAAATCCAGAGCGAACTTAATGACCGCATAGAAAAAAATCAGCGTGAATATTTTTTGCGCGAAGAAATGAAGTCTATTCAGGAAGAGCTTGGTGAGACTGCTGACGGCAACGAAACTGACTATCAGAAATTCAAGAAGAAGATTGAAGAGCTGGCTTTTGAAGGCGAAATAAAAGAGACTGTTGAAAGTGAACTTTCAAAACTTTCTATGATGGATCCTAATTCTTCTGAATGGCTTGTAACCCGCAATTATCTTGAGCTGATTACTCAACTGCCATGGAAGGTTCCTGCGGTAGATGATTATGATATTACCCGTGCAAAGAAGATTCTCGAAGAGGATCACTTTGGACTTGATGATGTAAAAAAGCGAATCGTTGAATACCTGGCTGTCCGCAAAATGAAAAAAGATGCCAAGGGATCTATTTTGCTTCTGGTGGGACCTCCGGGAGTTGGTAAGACTTCTGTTGGAAAGTCTATTGCTAAGGCTATGAACAAACCTTTCTACCGATTCTCTGTCGGCGGCATGAGAGATGAGGCTGAAATCAAAGGTCATCGCCGTACTTATATTGGCGCTATGCCTGGAAAAATCATTCAGGGACTCAAGATTACAAAGAGCAGTACTCCGGTCTTTTTGATTGACGAAGTTGATAAGATGGGGTCCAGTCATAACGGGGATCCTGCGAGTGCCCTGCTTGAGGTTCTGGATCCGGAGCAGAATGTATCTTTCCGCGATACTTATCTTGATTTACCATTTGATATTTCTAACGTCTTCTTTATTCTGACTGCAAATACTCTGGATACTGTGCCGGAGCCGCTTCTTGACCGTGCAGAGATTATTCACCTGAGCGGTTATATTGACCAGGAAAAACTTGAGATTGCAAAGAAATATCTGATTCCGAAAAATCTTGAGAAAAACGGTCTTGCAAAAAATCAGGTAAAATATACAAAGGCAGCACTTTTGGAAATTGCGGAAGAGTATGCCCGTGAGTCTGGGGTGCGCAACTACGAAAAGTGCCTGGACAAGATTCACAGAAAGATTGTTACTGAGATGATTTTTGAAGATGAGAAGAAAGAGGAGAAAACTCAGAAATCTCAGAAAACACCGAAGTCGCCGAACTCCGTAACTCTCGACGCACCGGACCTCTTTAAGTACCTCGGAAAACCTGCATTTGACGAGAGTCAGATTAAGGTAGCCGCCGTACCTGGAACCGCAATCGGTCTTGCCTGGACAAGCATGGGCGGAGATACTCTTTTAATAGAAGCAACTTCTTTTGCAGGAAAAACAGGCCTTGTTCTCACCGGTCAGATGGGAGATGTCATGAAGGAGTCCAGCCAGATTGCCTTTAACTGGGCAAGAAAGTTTGTACTCGAGCGTGGAACAAAAGATGCAAAGTGGTTTGAAGAAAATATCGTTCACCTGCACATTCCAGAGGGCGCAACTCCAAAGGATGGTCCAAGTGCCGGAATTACAATGGCAACTACCTTTGTTTCTCTCTTCCTGGGTAAAAAGATTAAGCCTCATCTTGCAATGACAGGAGAGCTTTCTTTGACAGGACAGGTTCTGCCAATCGGCGGCCTGCGTGAAAAGACAGTTGCTGCAAAACGAAATAAGATTAAGACAATTATTATCCCAAAAGCCAACGAGCGCGACCTGGAAGATATTCCTGAACACGTAAAGCAGGGAATCAAGTTTATTCCTGTGAGTGATGTAAGGGAAGTTCTGGAGATTGCGCTGGGTGTGAAATAGATAGATGCTGAATCAAGTTCAGCATGACGAGTTCTGTCACCCCGAACTTGTTTCGGGGTCTAGTCTAATCCATAAACCCAAGTTCAACTAACCATTCTTTGAGTGGTTCGTTATAGTGGAACTCTGTCATGAAAGGACAGTCCTTCATACCAAAGCCGTGCTTACCCCATGGATAGCGGGCGAGTTTGCTTGGAATGCCAGCGGCCTGCAGGGCATCGTAGAGGCGGAGTGAGTTTTCCGGAATTACGACAGGGTCATCGTCGCAGACAACTACGTAAGTCGGCGGCATGTCGGTAGGAACATTGAGCTCCATTGAGAATTCGTCTTTTCTTTCCTGAGTCTGATTTTTTGCGCCTTTGCCAAGAAGACTGTTGCGGCTCCAGCGGTGGGCAATATCATCCTGCATACTTACTACAGGGTAGACTGGAATTACAAAATCCGGGCGTAGAGAAACATTGCAGTCAAGACCAAGGGCGGCAATTTCATCGTGAGTCTGCCAGAACTCGCCTGCCATTGTTACAAGGTGTCCGCCGGCAGAAAATCCGATAACTCCAACTTTGTTCGGGTCTATATCCCACTGGTCAGCGTTTTCGCGAACTAGCTGGATTGCGCGCTGAATATCCTGAAGCATTGCAGGGTAGTGGTAAAGACTTTCTGCAGTACGATATTTAAGTACAAAGGCAGTAACTCCATTCTGAGAAAACCAGCTTGCAGTAGAGTTTCCTTCGCTTTTTAATCCTAAATGATGATAGCTTCCGCCCGGGCAAACGATAATGGCAGAGCGGGTGTGTGGCGCAGACTCAGATGCTTTATGCATGAACATTACAGAAGGCTGTTTTTCCATTCCTTTTACATTGCGCCATAGATAGATTGTTGCGTCTTGTGCGGCAAGAGCGGCACAGAAAATAATAGATGCAGCGAGTAAGGTAATAATCTTTTTCATAAATCTATTTTAGCATTATTGTGAGGATTTTTCTATTATGTTAAACTTCTCGCATTATGAGCGAAAAAATGAAGAATATAAAAGCAATTGTTTTTGATATGGATGGAGTAATTCTCGATTCAGAATCAATTTCAGATATAACCTGGAGAAAGGCCGCAGAAGAAAAGGGACTTTCCGTAAACGATGAAATCTTAAACGCCTGTCGCGGAACAAATAAAAATGACACAATTACAATTCTCAATAAATATTACGGAAGTGATTTTGACAGCGAAGCCTTTCTTGAACGCACATCACAACTCTTTCACGAAATAGAAGAAAAAGACGGCATTCCATTGATGCCATATGCAAAAGAAATCCTTGAATATCTTAAGCCTCGATACAGACTTGCACTTGCTTCATCTACACGAGGTCCGACTGTAGAACGACAGCTTCGTACTGCCGGTGTAATTGATTTTTTTGAAACCCGTACAACAGGAGAAATGGTAGAACACAGTAAGCCAAATCCGGAAATCTATCTTATGGCATGTAAATCAATTGGAATAAAGCCGGAAGAATGTGTGGCAATTGAAGACAGCCTGAATGGAATTCGCAGTGCTTATGCTGCAGGACTTCACCCGATTATGGTGATTGATAAAATAAAACCCACCGAAGAAATCAAAAAAATGTGTGTTCATATTTTTGATTCACTCGATGGGCTGAAATCAGTTTTATAGATTAACTTGTGGAATTACTCCAGGGCTTTTGCAACTCTGAAGTATTCAGGTTTCTTTGTACAGTCATAGTTGTACATACCGCAGTAAGGACCATTCATCTTGTAGCTGTAATCTGTTTTTGGAAGAGATGGATTGTCTGTAATTCCCCAGATTGCAACACAGGTAAGCGCCTTGTGTTCGTCTGCAACTGAAGCTAACATTTTGAAAAAGTTTTCATAGTAGTTTGCATGCTGTTCAGCTTTTTCTTTTTCGTAGTTGCGGAGGGCAAGTTCTGTAACATGAACTTCGAGCCCCATATTGCCATAGAATACAATTGCATTCTTAAAAAGGTTGATATCATTTGCACTCATACAGCCAGCCTGCTGTCCGTAACCGCCTACATAGCCCTGCATTCCTACACCGTCACAAAGCTTTTCATTTTTATTGATGCTTTCAATAAGTTTACCGATTGCTTCTCGCTTTGGAGAATAAAAGGTGCTGTAATCATTGTAAAAAAGTTTGATATTTGCATTTGCTTTTTTTGCTGCAGCGCGTGCATACTTAAATGAAAGTTCAACATAGTCCGGGCCGATTACATCATAAAAGTAATTTCTTGTTCCACCGCGGCTGGTGCGGACTCTGCGTGGGTCTTCGGCATTGCACTCATTTGTTCCGTCGGCTACTGCTTCGTTTACAACATCCCAGCAGTAAACTACACCAGGGAATTTTTCTTCAAAGTGGGCAACAACTTCTTCGATATAATACTGAAGGCGCTTTTTCATAACATCAGAAGAAACAAAGTCTCCGTCATTTTTATAACCTTCCTTAAAGAACCAGACTGGCATGTAAGCATCCCATACAAGAACATGACCACGGATTCCAATTCCGTTAGCCTGAGCAAACTCGGCAATCTTATCTGCATTGTAATAGTTCATAGCAGGCATGCCGTTTTCGGTCTTCTGGCTTGCACTCTGATTCAAAAGAGAATAAGCCTTAAATTCATTACTGGCAGTAAGACTGTTGAAGTCTTCTTTTACCATATCTGTATAAGACTTTTTCTGAAGGCTCTGCGGATTAATTACAGTTCCAAATTTAAAGCCATGGCGGGCAGCGGATTCAAAAAGTGCTTCTTTCTTTTCAAAGCCTTCCATTTCGGCAGCCTGAGCTTTTGCTTCTTCTTGTGATTTTTCTGCTGATTTCATAAATTTTGCAGCCATTCCGTTTGCTTCTGTTGTGGCTGGCTTCATAATGGTTTCTTCCTGTTTGTTGCCGGAATTTTGTGAAGTGACAGTTTTCTTAGATTTTCCTGAACAGGAGATGAGAGTAAATGCCACAAGTATGATTGCGGCTAACGATAGTGATTTCTTCATTTTAGTTCCTCTTGGAACTAGTGTACAAGAATTTTACCGTTCGAAATATCAAGGAGTTTACTTATAAATACCTGATACTCACTTTCATGGATTTCGCCTGAGATTTTAATTTCGGTTCCGAAGTCTTCGGCCAGGCCGGAGATATGAAATAATTCCATATTGTTTTTTATTAGCTGATAGAGGGAGTAGTCTGTAGAGAAGGTGAAAGATTTTTTTGCAACGAGTTCTTCAAAAAGCCCGGCGGCATCAGCGGCAGCCAGAACTCCTTTCGCGCCGTTGCCGTAGGCTTTTACAAGGCCGCCCGTTCCAAGCAGAGTGCCGCCAAACCAGCGGGTAATTGTGAGAACTGTGTTGGTGCAGCCTCGGCCGCGGAGTACATCTAGGGCAGGGCGGCCGGCGGTTCCGCTTGGTTCTCCGTCGTCGCTCATGCCCATGACCTCGGCGCCGGGACCGATTACAAAAGCGTGAACTACGTGAGTCGCGTCGGCATATTTAGCTTTCTGAGATTTTACAAGTTCACGGGCCGCGGCCTGACTGTCGCAGGGAAAGAGCTCGGAGAGGAAGCGCGAGCCTTTGATGGTTTCTTCGTATTTGATGTAGGATTTTAATATTTCCATAGTTTACAAATGGTGGTTTCGACAGGCTCAACCACCGTAGCGGGGGCGTTGCGGGGGTGTCCCCCGCTGGGTGGGGTAGCGAGCAACGAAGTGCGAGCGTAGGGCGGGGCTCCGCCCTCCAGCTAATAGCTAAAAGCTAACCGCTAACAGCTACTCCACCAAAATATCCTGTACTTCCTTGTTCACAACGCGAACGCCCTTGGCCTTCAGCGACTTCTCCTCAAACTTGTCGGCCTTGAACTTTTCCTGCAGAACCTTGATGCGGCCTTTCTTAACGTAATTGAGCTGGAAGGTAAAGGTCTTGCGGGTATCAACGTGGAGAACTTCGCAGCCCTCTGGAGCAAAGAAGTAGTCGCGGTTCATGATGAAGGCGAGGACCTTACAGCGCTTTATATAAACAAACTGAGTTTCCGGGTCGCGGTACAAAATTGTAAAGAGAACCTTTGAAAGGCTTTCTTTGTCGGCAAGACCGCAGTAACGCATTTCCGGCCCAACGAAGATTTTTTTAGGACATTCAGAAACAGAATAGATTCCACTCTTACGAACATAAATAACCTTGTCGTAAGGAGTAACCTTAAAGAGCTCGTTGCCGCCCGAAACTTCTGTTCCAAGATTTCCGTTTTTCTCGTCGTATTTGAGGGCAAGGTCGCGCTTTGTAACGGCCTTTACGTCTACGGCGTTGATATTTGTAATCTGAGTATGGCGTTTGAAAACGTCTTCGCCAAGTATGGCAAGTTTCTTTTCAATTCCGTCCAGCCAGCTGATTGCATAGTCTACCAGGTGTTTGAGCAGGCGGTTGATTTCCTTGATGCGGGCGTTGATTGCTTCAACCTCGGCCTTGTTCTTACTCATATCGTAAAGGGAGATGCGGCGAATCGGGATTTTCAAAAGATGATCAACATCTTCATCTGTGATTGGGCGAATCAGTTCTTTTGCGAAAGGCTTAAAGCCGTCTTTTACAGCCTTGATTACGCCTTCTTCAGTTTTCTGCTGTTCGATTTTTTTATAGATGCGTTCTTCAACAAAGATTCGCTCCAGAGTGCGCAGGTGGAGTTTTTCGGTCAGGTCTTCTTTTTCAAGCTGAAGCTCTGCCTTGAGAATTCCAACCAGCTGTTTTGCGTGATGCTCGATTACCTGAGTACAGGTCATCTGCACCGGCATGTTGTCCTTGATTACAAGGAGGTTACAGTAGATTGTCTGCTCGCAGTCGGTGAAGGCGTAGAGGGAATCTACAACGTCTTTTGTGTAAACACCGCGCTGCAGGCGGATTTCGATATTAACCTTATCTGCAGTATAGTCCTGAATTGAGGTGGCTTTTATTTTTCCGTTTTTAACAGCCTTCTCAATTGAGTTACACAAACGTTCGGTAGTTGAGCCGTAAGGCAGTTCTGTGATGACGATTTTCTTTTCATCACTTGTGTCCATTTTTGCACGGGTGACAATTTTTCCAAGTCCGTCGTTGTATTCTGATACGTCGATAAGACCACCGGTAGGGAAGTCCGGGAAGAGCTGGAACTTTTCGCCTCGCAGGCATTTCTTTTCAGCTTCTATAACCTCATGAATATTGTGGCTGAGAATATTTGTGCTCATACCAACGGCAATACCTTCGGCACCCATAATGAGAACGAGTGGTAATTTTGCCTGGAAGGCAACCGGCTCAACGTCGCGGCTGTCGTAAGTATCAACATACTGAGTAATACGCGGATTTGTATTTAAGATATCCTTTGTGATTGGGCGCAGGCGGCACTCAATGTATCGGGGAGCAGAAGCACCATCGCCCGTAAACATGTTACCAAAGTTTCCCTGCTTGTCTATAAAAAGTTCTTTGTTTGCAAGATTTACAAGAGCAGTGTAAATAGAAGCATCACCGTGCGGATGGTAAGCCATAACCTTACCGCACACGTTTGCAACCTTAGTAAAACGTCCGTCGTCTGTCTTGATTAAAGTGTGAATGATTCGTCTTTGAACAGGTTTAAGTCCATCTGTAATTTCCGGAATAGCACGGTCGCGGATAACGTAACTCGCATACTGAATAAAATTCTGGTCAAAGAGATTTTTTACATAAGCCATTGTTTTCCCCTAAAAGGACATTAGTCCTCACCCATGTAAAATTATAAATCATAAATTCGGGATTTTCAATAGTTGAGGAGGGAGGAGCCCCTCCCTGCGCTCCAAAGTCCTCGCTCACTTCGTTCGCTGCGGTCTTTTCCGCTACCCACCCAGCGGGGTAATCATAAAACGGAGAGGTCTAGAAGTTTTGCTTTGCAAAACTTCAGGCGCAGGTACGGCGTTTAACCTATGAACTTCTATCTTATTACCTGCGCCAACCCCGCAACGCCCCGGTTTTAAATCTTCTTCCCCGCGAGAATTTCCTTATAATCTACAAGATTCTTACGAAGTAGTGTCGGAATGTTCAGTTCATAAGGACAGCGCTTGAGGCAGGCGCCGCAGTCAACACAATTTTCTATCTTCAGCATTTCTTCCTGCCAGTGTGGGGTAAGCCAGGCTTCGGATGGTGCGCGGCGAATCATCTGGCTCATGCGGGCGCACTGGTTGATTGTGATTCCGACTGAACATGGTGAGCAGTAGCCGCAGCCTCGGCAGAATTCACCGAGCAGTTCGTCGCGGTCTTTTTTTATGATGGCTTGGAGTTCCGGTGTGAGGGCAGGCGGTTCCTTGAAAAAGCTCAGCCACTGTTCAAGTTCGCTCATTTTCTGGATTCCCCAGATTGGAAGAACGTCATACTGCAGCATAAATGCCATGCAGACAGCTGCGTTGGTAAGCAGGCCGCCGGACAAGCCTTTCATGGCGATAAATCCTACATTATTCTTTTTGCATTTTTCTACGAGGGCGATGTCGCGGTCAGTCGCAAGGTATGAAAAAGGAAACTGCAGCGTCTCATAAAGGCCGCTCTCCGCAATCTCTTCTGCAATACCGATTTTGTGGGCTGTAATTCCAATGTAGCGGATTTTGCCCTGGGCTTTTGCTTCCTGCAGCGTCTCGTAAAGGCCGGTGCCGTCGCCTGGCCTGTAGCATTGCTTTACGCAGTGCAGCTGGTAAATATCAATATAATCAGTGCGCAGGTTTTTGAGGGAAGTTTCTAGGTCTGCCTTAAGCTGGTCCGGTGTAGTCGCAGTAGACTTTGTCGCGATAAAAATCTCTTCGCGGCCGTGACTTTCGGCCCACTTCGAGCCTTTGCCGAATGCCTCTCCCAGCTTTTCTTCACTGTCGGAATAAGCGCGGGCTGTATCAAAAAAAGTCATTCCGCCGTCATAAGCTCTGTGTAAAATCTCTACGGCAGTTTCCATATTAACGCGCTGTACAGGAAGCGCTCCGAATGCATTTTGAGGAGTTGTAATACCTGTGGATCCGAGAGTGATTGTTTTCATAAAACAATTATAGCATAGGCGGCGAAAGTTTAATATACTGAATTAAAATGAAAGAACTTTTTACTATTGATATAAAAAATTATGGCCCGGACTGGAAGTCTTCCCGTCGCGATTCTGCACGTGCAATTATTCATGTTGGTTCAGATAGACTTGCTCTCGTTTATGCGACAAAGCTCGGATACTATAAATTTCCCGGCGGTGGTATTCACGAAGGGGAAGATAAGATTGCAGCCCTCGCTCGCGAGGTGCAGGAAGAAGTAGGGCTTATTCTTGTGCCGGAAAGTGTGAAAGAGTTCGGCGTTGTTCCTCGTGCCCAGAAATCTTCAAGAGGACCGGAGACTATTTTTCTACAGGATTCCTTCTATTATGAATGTGACGTTGAAAAGGAAGCAGACGGCAGTTTGAAAATTATAAATCAAAAGCTTGATGATTATGAAGACAAGGCTGGCTTTGAGCTTCGCCTTGTTTCCATAAAAGAAGCGGCCCTTGCTAACCGCCACTACCGTGATACAGATGATTTTAATATTGTAATGATTGCTCGTGATGCCCGTGTGCTCGAAATGCTGGCGGGACTTAAGTCTGAGCCTTCGCGCTGTATGGCCGAGCTTTTGCTGGAAGAAGGCATTAAGAAGAATCCGGGGCCCTGGCGCGAACACTCTTATGCTGTGGCCAGGGCAGCGGAGAAAATTGCGCGTGCTGTAAATCAGAATTGCGGAGAAGAAAAATTGAATCCGGATCTGGCTTATGTTTACGGTCTTCTTCACGACATTGGCCGCCAGGAAGGTTATACTTACATTGCTCATGTTTACGACGGTTATCATTTTCTGATGCCTTTAGGATATGAAAAGGCTGCACAAATTTGTCTGACTCATTCTTTTAATTTGAAGACAACAGAAGATTATATTGGAAAGATCGATGTTTCAGATAATCAAATGGAAGAAATCAAAAAACTTCTCGCCGCCGCTGAATATGATGATTACGACCGCCTGATTCAGCTGCTTGATTCAACCTGCGGCGCAGACGGTACGCTTAATCTTGAACAGCGGATGGGTGACGTAAAGGCGCGGTACGGCTATTATCCTCAGGGCAAGTGGGATAAAAACTTTGAACTCAAAGAATATTTTGAAAAGTTAGCTGGCCGGGATTATTATGAGATTATCAGATAGTATAAAAAATACTCGTATATTTTCTAGTAAAGCCAGACTTTTGGTGGTATAATGTATTCATTAAATTATGTCTGACATCGGATATTCTGAAAAAGATTTTGAAAACTACATTGTTAATAATATTCTCACTTCACAAAATGGTTATATCCATGGAAATAATGAAGATTACAATGCACAGAAGTCAATTCTTCCAGAAACCTTTATTTCCTTTATAAAATCAACACAACCTGATAACTGGACTTGTCTTTGTGATAAGTTTGATACAGAGAAAGAAGCCGAAGAAAAAATAATTGATGAACTGATTGCTGTAAGAAAAACACTTGGAACTTTAGATTTGTTCCGTAAAGGTTTTACATTCCGCTCGATTCAATTTGATACTGTTTATTGGAAACCGGAGAATAACTTAAATCCAGAATCATTGGTTCAACTCCTGGTAAACGTGAAATAACAAACATATCAAAGGCTGCTGCCCAACCAAGTTTGTCTATGGAAACGATACGAAGAATTAAGCTTTGTATTCCAAGTCTAGAGGAACAGAAAAAAATAGCTGATTAACTTAATAAAAAGAATTTAATAATAGATAACGCTATCAACAAAAACAAAAGTTAATAGAAAAACTTACAGAATATAAAAAGTCCCTGATTTATGAATGCGTAACCGGGAAGAAGGAGATATAAAAATGGATAGAATTATTAAAAGTTATTTAGAAAACTTTTCCAAAAGTTTTTCACTAAATAAAAAAATGGATGATGCAACAAAGTTTGAACACTTTGTAAATTACACCGTTATTGAACCAAAAACTAATACGCCAATAAATCTTGAAGATTTAAATATTGGGGTAAATGGTACAATAGGAATAGATGGTTTTGCAATTATTCTTAATAATGAATTAATAAGCACAGAAGAGGAATTAGAGGATTTTATATCTTCAAACAAAAAAATATATGGAGAAATAGTTTTCATCCAATCAAAAACTTCAACAAGTTTTGATTCTAAAGAAGTTTCAAATTTCGGTTTAAGTGTTAATGATTTTATTTCTGAAGACCCAAAATATGCCTGGTCTGATTTTGCAAAAGAAAAAATATCCCTTTTTAATAAATTAGTATCACATATTTCTGATTTTGAAGAAAATCCTACATGTAATATGTATTATGTTACGTTAGGAATAGATGGAAATGATCAAAATGTTTATGCAAAAAAGGATGAAGTTGTATCTCAAATTAAAGAACAAAATCTATTTTCAAATGTTAATTTTACCTTAATTGATAATCTTTCATTACAAGAAAAATACAAGCAAATTGGGAAAAAATTAGAGAAAACTTTTTCTTTTCAGCAAACAGTAATGCTTCCTGTTATTAAAGGGGTCGAACAATCATATGTTGGAATTTTAAATGCTAAATCTTTAATAAATTTGATGACTGATGATAATCATAATTTTATCCCAACAGTTTTCTATGATAATGTACGTGATTTTCAGGGGGAACAAAACCCTGTCAATTCCGAAATACAGAAAACTTTGGAATCAGATTATAAGGATTCCTTTGCAGTATTAAATAATGGAATAACAATTGTTGCAGAAGAACTGCATACAGTAAGAGATAATTTTACAATTACAAATTATCAGATAATTAACGGTTGCCAAACAGCAAATGTCCTTTTTCATAATCAGCAACAAATAGATGATAGTGTTCAGGTTGTTTTGAAATTGATTATAAGTAAAGAATCCGATGTTGTATCACGAATAATTCAATCAACTAATAGTCAGACAGCTATTAAACCACAAGATATTCTTGCTTATTCTTCATTCCAAAAAAGGTTGGAAGATTTCTACAACATCTTTTCAGGTACAGAAAGACTTTATTATGAACGTAGGTCTAAACAGTATAATTCTTTACAAATTGAAAAAAATAGAATTATAGATAAAACCTTACAGATAAAAGTAATAGGAAGTTTTTATTTTGATAAGCCAAATTTAGCGACTAGATATTTTGGTTCTTTATTCAATGAATTTAAGGAAATGATTTTTAATGATTCGGATAATTTATTAATTTATTATACTGCGGCTTATGTTTATTATAAAATAGATATAATGTTAAAAAGTGATAGTGCATATTCAAAATATAGAAAAATAAAATTTTTAATTCTGACAATGTTCAAATATGAGATTGGAAAAAGTAAATATCCATATTTTAATTCAAAAGATACAGAAACATACTGTAATGATATTTTAACAATCGTAAAAGATGATAACAAATTCAGTAATTATTTTAATTCTATTATTTCAAAAATTGATAAACTCAAACCTGACTTAACAAGTACAGAAATTTCGAAATCATTAGATTTTGTTAATAAATGTATGAAATCTTATCCGGAATGGAAAAAAAGATAAAGTTTTTATAGAGGAACATTATGACCGAAGACTTAAATGAATTAATAGATAATAATCAATCTCCTGGTGGTTATATTAATAATATAAAATTTAATAATGGTGAACAGTTAAAAATTAACAAAAATGATATAATTATTTTTGTTGGACCAAATAATGCAGGAAAAAGTCAGACTCTCAGGGATATAGCGTCATTATATGAAAATAGTCATTCTAATGGTATTGTAGTAAAACAATTAGGAATTAAAAAAAGTTCACTAGAAAGTATTTATTCAATACTTCCAAATTATTCTATTGGCAATCAAGTTCATGATTATATAAATTATTCTGGATATAATTTTTCACTAAATAAGTATTCATTACAAAATTTTGAGAATACAACAGATTTTGCAGCATCAACAAATCTTTTTCTTTCTTACTTGAATACTGAAAAAAGATTGGGAACAGCAAATCCGGCGCCTCTTATTAATTCAAATGATACGAAAACACATCCAATCCATTATATTGCATTTGATTCAGAATGTCGGAAAAAGATTTCAGAAGCATTTAATAAAGCTTTCAATAAAAAATTAATACCAAACAGATTACATGGTAAAGATATTCCTCTTTGTTTGGATAATGAAATATCTTTTGAACAATCTGAAGAAATAAAAGATGAGCAAGATAGATTAGAAAAATATGGACAATTCTTAGAAAAATTACCAACTGTAGAAAAGCAAGGTGATGGTATAAGAAGTTTTTGTGGTATTTTATTGAATTTAGTTATTCCTCATTATAGAACTTTTTTAATTGATGAGCCAGAATCTTTTCTTCATCCACCACAGGCAACAATAATGGGACGCCTGATTGGGGAAATCCTTTCTGATGAGAAACAAGCTTTTATTGCAACTCATAGCCAAGAAATTATAAAGGGGCTTGTAGAAACGTGTCCAGATAGAATTAAAATTATACGAATCACAAGAGAAAAGAACAGTAACACATTTTCTATATTGGATAATACAACATTTAAGACGATATGGAATGATCCATTACTTCGATATTCTGATATTATGTCAGGTATTTTTTATAATCATGTAGTTTTATGTGAGAGTGATTCAGATTGTAAATTATATTCCATTCTTTACAATGAAATTAAAGAGGAAAATAATAAGTATTCTGATGTTTTATTTACTCACTGTGGAGGAAAACATAGACTATATAAAATAATTTCAGCATTAAAAACACTTAATATATCAGTTATCGTTGTTCCTGATATTGATATATTAAATGATATGACAACTTTACAAAATATTGTAAATGTTATAGGTGGAGATTGGAATATAATAAAAAAACACTACACTATATTGGAATCTAATATAAATAGCGCGAAGCAACCAATAATACGTGATATAATAAAATCATCAATTGAAACGATATTAAATAGATCAACTGCAAAAACGATTTCTGCAAGTGATATAAAAGATATTCAAACAATTTTAAGTTCTAAGTCAAAATGGTCTGAAATAAAACATGATGGTGAAAATGCAATCCCTGTAGGTGACGCAAAAAATGCATACAATGAGATAAAAAAGTATTTGAATTCTTTGAATGTTTTTATTGTTCCTGTAGGTGAGTTGGAGTGTTTTGTAAAAGAAGTAGGTGGACATGGTCCTGAATGGGTAAATCAAGTTCTTGAAAAATATAATGATTTTACAGATCCAATATATAATAAAATAAAGGACTTTATAAAATCTTGGAATGTATAATCAACGGAGATAAAAGTGCAAATCGAAAAAGCTGAAAGTCAGGATATAGAATTTAAGAAATCTTGGGATGATAAATATCTTCACTGGGTTTGCGCTTTTGCAAATACTCAGGGCGGCATTCTTTATATTGGTGTTGATGATAAGGGGAATGTTGTTGGTGTAGCAGATTATCATAAACTTTCGGAAGATATTCCTCTTAAAATTCGCCAGTCTATGGGGCTTTTGTGTGACGTAAATGTTTTGAATGATGGAGAATTGCGATATCTTCAGATTATTGTAGAAAAGCATAAGTCTCCGGTTAGTTATCATGGGCATTACTATAAGCGTGTTGGATCTACAACTCAAGAAGTTACTGGTGTTGAATTAAATGAGTTTATTCTTAAAGCTTATGGAACCAGCTGGGATGCTGTTGTTGTGCCAAAAGTTGATGTTGCAGATTTGGATGAACGTGCATTCAAAATATTCAAAACCTGGGCTATTCGTAATAATCGTTTTCGTGAAGAAGATTTACAGATAAGTAATAAAGAACTTTTACAAAATCTTCGCGTGTATGAAAATGGTGAACTCAATCGGGCTGCTATTATGGCTTTTCATCCGGATCCTGAAAAATGGGTTATTGGTGCTTATACAAAGATTGGCTACTTTGCAAATGAAGCAGATATTTTGTTTTAGGATGAAGTACATGGTTCTTTGCTTACTCAGGTTGAAGATGCTATTGATATTATCTACACAAAATATATGAAGGCTTTAATCAGCTATAATGATATTCATCGGGAAGAATTGTATTTCTTTCCGCGTGGGGCTTTCCGAGAACTACTACTTAATGCCTTGATTCATAAAGATTATACTCAGCCATATCCGATACAGATTCAGATTTATAGGGATAAAATTGATATATGGAATATTGGTACTATGCCAGAAACCGTTCAGATAAAAGATTTATATCAGAGACATCCTTCTGTTCCAAGAAATCCAAAGATTGCTGATATTTTCTTTAAGTGCGGTTTTATTGAGTCATGGGGACGCGGATATTTAAAGATTAAGAGTATCTGTGAGGAGTTTAAGGCTAGCCTTCCTGAACCAACAGTATTAACTGGCGGGCTTTCTGTTGTTTGTAATGCTTCTGAGATTTATAGAAAACTTGCTGCTGAATATAAGGTTGATGGATTTGTTGAAAGTTCTGCGAGAACCGAACAAGTAACCGAACAAGTAACCGAACAAGTAACCGAACAAGTAACCGAACAAGTAAAGAAAATTATTGAATGCTTGAAAGGAAAGACTTTGTCGAAGAAAGAGATTCTTGAGAACTTGAATTTGAAACATCGTCAAACATTGGAACAGGATTATATTACGCCTGCACTTGAACTCGGTTTTGTTGAAATGACACAACCGGATTCTCCTAGAAGTCCTACTCAGAAATATCGGCTTACTGAGAAGGGGAGTAAGATAGGGAATTAGAAAAAAACTCGGCGATAAAAGAAATCGTCGGCGATAAAAGAAATCGTCGGCGATAAATCGGCGACAAATGCAGATAATCGGCGATAACTTGGAAGTTTAATTCCTCGAAGCTACACACTTACGAGGAATTAGTATCCATTTTTCAGAAACAATCTAGGCTTTCACCTCAATAACACGAATCGCAAAGCTGTCATCGGCAATACAGATTTCGCCTGTGGCAATTATTTTGCCGGCACGAATAATCATGGATGGATCTCCGGCTCGCTGCTTTAAGGTGATGTAGGAGCCCTGGTGAAGTCCTGCGATTTCTTCTTTTTTCAGAGAAGCACTTCCCAGCTGAATCGAAATGTAATCTTTTTCTGTATATTCAATTTCAGAAAGCTGAGTTGTTTCTGCAATTTCAATTCCAAAAAGTTCATCGATGCTCACGGTTTTACCGCTGTGTATTACACGGTTTTCGTACACAACATCAAGACCATCAGTTTCCTTCTTGTCGAGAACCAGAATCTTTCCTGGTTCAAGTTCTACATTCTCTGGCTTAAAGCGTCCGAGTTCAACAAACACGTTATCCGCTTCTTCGCTGCTTTTGATGTTCTTTAGATTTTGAAATTTGAATTTACCCGGAACGTAATTATCAAACCATCCGTTTTTCAGCATATCATCAATTAAGGTGTCACTGATCTGAAGGTTTATCCAGCCTTCAGTACCATCAACTTTACCCTTGATACCAAGCAGAAGCATCATTCTGTTTTCTTCCTGGCGGATCAGATTTGTATTTGCCGAAGCCGTAATCTTTTCAGTCTTCAGTCCAACCTTCTCATTAAGCACCTTGCAAATCTCACTGAGGAAATAATTCTTAAAAACATCAAGATCAAAATCTGTAATAAGCTCATGTTTTGAGCAATCCTGCTTCATGAGAGTCTTTGCAAGTTGCGGGTCAACTTCAATAGTAAAGCCCCGGTTTTCAAAATCAAAACCATAGAAAAAGCAGTTCTTTGGGATGGAACGCAGAAACTCAATGTTGACCATCTGATCTACCATTCCAACGCTAAACTCACAGCGGCCGTTCAAAAGCGCTGTAAATTCCTGATTGATTACCTTACAGATATCATCTCCAAGAATTACAAGGGCGCGTTGCATTGCCCGCGAATATCTGTCTGGCTGGCGGAAGTTGTAATCCTTAATCGTCTTTCCACTTACATCCTGACTCAAAGGAATCTCGCCAGACATAAGATTTTCAACTTCAATTCCAAAAATCTCAGCAAGCTTTGGCAGAACAGTAACATCGGGGCAACCTTCGCCGCGTTCCCATTTTGAGACTGCTTTATCTGTAACATTGCATTTTTCTGCAAGTTCCTTCTGAGTGAGATCTTTTCTTGTTCTCATCTCATAAATCAATAATCCAGTTTTCTGTGCGTTCATTGTATCCTCCTGTCAGTTCTGCCGGCATCTGACATTGTAATATTAGCACAGTATTTTGCCCTTGTAACCCGACGCGTGGTTTATCTGAGTAGAATTTTGAGTAGAGTTTAAAAACTTGCAATATGTAATATAATATGTATAATAATACATAAAAATGAGGTGATTTATGGTAAATTTTAATCGAAACGAAATTGTCTCAGCTACACAAATTGTACGTCAGTTCTCTTCCATTATGAGTAGTCTTGTAAATAAGACTCTCGATAAAATTGCGGTTGTCCGTAATAATGAAATGGAAGCTGTAATTTTATCTTTTGATGAATATGAGCAGCTTGTAATGCGTGCAGAAGCCGCATCACAAAAATCTGTCCGTGATTATTTTGGCAGTATTACTTCTGTAGAAGCAGATTTAATGGAGCAGGCAGTTAGCGAATGTCGCAAGGTTGATCTAAATGAATGGTAAGCTTGTAGATACAAATGTTATTATTCGCTTCTTAAAAGGACAAACAGAACTTTTTTCTCTTTTTGATGATATGGAAAATCTTTATGTTTCTTCAATATCTGTTGGAGAACTGATGTATGGAGCAGAACTTTCTCAGAAAAAAGATTATAATTCAGCTGGATATTACAGCTTCTGTGAACAGATGAAAGTTTTGAATGTTGATATGGAGATTGCCAGAACATACGGAAAAATCAAATCCGTGTTAAAATCTAAAGGTCATCCAATCCCAGAGAATGATATCTGGATTGCTGCTACGGCACTTACTGCAAATCTTTCACTTGTAACGGCAGACAGCGATTTTGAAAATATACCAGATCTTTTAATAGAAAAAATGTAAAGGAATTTAAAAATGGAAAAAGTAGAAATCTTAAAATCAATTGTAAATACAGACGGAATCATAATCCGCTGGCCTAAAAAGAAAGAAGAGAAACGAGCTGTTCTTGAATATCTGATTACAAAATTTGAAAGTGGCCGAAAGTATTCTGAACTTGAAGTAAATATGATTATTAAAAAGTGGCATTCCTTCTGTGATCATTCACTTTTACGCCGCGAACTATATGATGCATTTTTATTAGACCGTACCCCGGACTGTCACGAATACTGGGTGCATGAAGAAGAGTCTAAATAAGGAGAATTCTAAAAATGAGACTAATATTTATCCGCCATGGCGACCCTGATTATGAACATGATGATTTAACCCAGAAGGGAAAACGTGAGGTAGAACTGCTTACAAAGCGTGTGACTTCCTGGAAAAATATTACTGCTTTTTATCAGTCACCTTTGGGACGGGCAAAGGCTACTGCCGCCCCGACTCTTGCAGTTCTTGGCCGTGAAGCTGTAACCTGCGACTGGCTTCAGGAATTCAAATACAAAACCCGAATGACAAAAAACTACCCCAACAAAGTATGGGTTGGAAAAGATGTAATGTGCTGGGATCTGCTACCCGAGTTTTTTACATCAGATAAAAAGTTTTTTGATAAAGACCGCTGGGCAGACTCAAAGTTTATGAAGAGCGGAAAAATCAAAAAGTACTATAAAGAAGTTTGTGACGGTATTGATGGTATTCTTGAGCAGTACGGCTATATCCGAAATAAAAAAGATTTTTATGATGTAAGCCAGCCTGTACCAAATCACAACTGGAGCCAGCCGATAAACCGCTATCATCTTAAATCTATAAAAGATGATTACCCGGAAGAAACGACTCTTGTTTTCTTCTGCCATCTTGGAGTTATGTTTACAATTATTGCCCACCTTACGGGGCTTGCTCCAATGCAACTCTGGCAGGGCTTTTATGTTGCCCCAACTTCAATTACAGTATTAAATAGTGAAGAGCGTCTTGAAGGACAGGCCTGGTTTAGAGTTGAGCGGCTTGGAGATACAAACCATCTTACAAATGGTGGCGAGCCCATCAGTTCAAGCGGATATTTTGCCACTGTACTTGATGAAACAAAATAGCAGATGCGGGAGTTATGAAGAAGTCCGCCGTGTTGCGCTCGAAAAGCTTTCGGATTTGCAGAAGTTTTTAAATTAGTTTCTTCCCGCTGCTTTTTCAAGGAGTTCAATCAGTTCGCTGTAATTCTTGCGTACACTTTTACGGTGAGCGTCCTGTATAAACTCCAGTTCGTTGCGGAAGAGTCTGTCCTTTGCGGAAACAGGCATATACTGAATGCTGGTTCGGGTGTAGTAGTGTTCAATACATCCCTTTGGAAGAACGTAAATGCGGGCTGCTTCCATAGCAGCAAGAATAAAGGCTGCAAGATTTTTTATAAGTGGAATTGTGTCTGCAATTTCTCGCGGCAGGCAGACAGCAATTTCATCACCCACATTGTTGATTCCTTGTAGGAGTACAGTTTTATAGGTATCGACAGCTTCTGCGTTTTCGTGCTTGTCTTTCAGCTGGCTAAGTTTTTCCATAAGCGGCTGCAGCTTAGCCGGCACTTTGTTTGATTCAAAATATTTATGCAGCTCCTGGGAGATTTTAATCAGATATCGCTCCAGTCTGAAAATCAGTTTGCTCAAAGTTATTTCCTGGGCAAGCTCCTTTGTAGAAAAAATTGAGCTGTAAAAATCAGCCTGACGTTCTTTTTGTTTTTCAAGCCAGCCTATAACCCGCTCGTCTTCATTTGCAACATCACGAAGTTTTCCGCTGAATAAAGAATCCAGGTCAGTTATAATTCTGCCGTTAGTTCCCAATAACGAGCACACCTTGCAGAAAACACCCAGCTCATCCTTTCCGCCAACATCGATAATTCCAGTTCCCGCAGCGCTGTATTCATCTTCAATAAAAGTCAAAAGATAAGTGAACATCTGCTGGTCGGTATAGCCTTCCACGAAAATCTGGTTATCTGAAAAAAAGAACTGCTTGTGGTAAGTATTGAAACGGGGGAGGAAGCGGCGGAAGAGAGCGTCATCTTCCTCAGAAAGTTCTTCAATACTTGTAGGTGCCTTATTCACATGACAAACAATAACACCAGTCAATTCTTCGGGCGTGCGTAAGTCAATATAAAAAGGGGAGTGAGAAATCAAAAAGAAGAGCCGGCGCTGGCTGTGCGAAACTTCCTTGCGAATCTCATTCATAAAGAAAGTCTGAAACTGGGGGTGAAGGTGCAGCTCCGGCTCATCAATAAAAAGACAGTCGTCCGCGGTAGAGTCATAAAGATTTACAAGCAGGGAAATGATTTCTCGAAGGCCGTGACACTCAGCCTCTTCCAGCATATATTCAACATTCCAGGCCTTGTTTTCCACAATCGGAATCAAAGTGCCGTCAATATCTTCTATAAAAGTAATAGATTTTCCAAACATGCTCGAAAGAACTTTTTCAATCTTCAGACGGATTTTTTCGTTATCCTTTAGAATTGAAATCTGGTCGCTGTAATTGCGGTCGGCGCGCAGGAACTTGACCGAATAGCCGGCCGCCTGGAACTGCTCAGAAAGCTTTTCGGCCAGCAGAGTTTTTCCACTTCCGTTAGGTCCAACTATCAGATTAATCTGAGACCAGTTAGATTTCTTAAAAACAGTTTTTCCCCAGAGAAAAGGAATTTTCACGCGTGTTTCGAGCTCAATCATAATTATATTATAACACAGCTTTGATTTTATGATATAATAAAAATATGAAAGTTCTGACAATAATCCCGCCAATTATGCAGCTCAATACAGCCTATCCTTCGGGAGCCTATCTTACCGCTTTTTTTAAGACAGAAGGCTGCGAGGCTTCCTGGTGCGATTTGAACATCCGCCTTTTTTATGAGATTTTTTCAGTCGCTGGATTGCGCCGTCTTTTTGAACTTTCAGAAGCCCGTGCCCTGCAGCTTGCCGACGAAGCCGAGCGCAAGGGCGACGACAATACCGCTTTTAATCTCCGCCGCTACATCAGCCAGAAGGAAAACTGGATTGAATGGATTGATTTTATAGTGGCCGTTTTGTGCGGTGGTGGAGCGCGCGAAAAAGAACATCAGTTTTTATATTCGCCTTTTGCGCCGCGCGGCAGCCGCATGGAAAATTATCTTGCAGGTCTTGCAGAAAACGGCCGCGAGCCCACAGTAGACGACATGCGCTTTTTGTGCACCTTCGCCCTTGCCGACCTTTCCGACTACATCACCGTGGCCTTCGATCCTCAGTTCTCCCTCGTCCGTTATGCTGAGTCGCTTGCCGTGGACACCCGCTCTTTTTCAGATTTTGAAAAACAAATAGATTCCCCGGTAATGGAACATTTTTATAAGCCGGTTTTAGAGAAGATGCTTTTGGAGCTTCCCGCCGCAAGCGGCGGTCGGGCTTTCCGCTGTTCCGCTGACGCTCCAGCCGCTTCCCTCGCTTCACTAACTAACGTTAGTTCGCTCAGTCCAGTGGCCGCCTGCGGCGCAGCTCCAATCCCTAAGCCGGACAACCTTCTCCTCTGCATTTCCATTCCCTTCGCAGGAACATTTCTGCCGGCTCTCTACACCGCGCGCTTCTTAAAAGAAAAACTTGGCAGCTCTGCCTTTATCTGCATCGGCGGCGGCTTCGTAAACACCGAGCTCCGCGAAGCGCGCGATCCGGCCCTTGCAAAATATATAGACGCCATTTCCTACGACCGCGGCTACGGTTCTTACCACGCATTATTGAATTCGGTGGTTGAGCCTGTCGAAACTACCGAAGAGTCAGAGATTAAATCACTTTTCAAAATGCGCCTTTTCACTCCGCAACCCGATGGCAGTATAAAAATCACCGAGCCTCTCTGGCAGTCCCCGGACTTAGAAAAGTTCGAAAACGAAATCACCGCAAAAATCATCCCGGATTATTCCGACATCGACTTTAAGAATTACCCTCGCATGTGTGACGATGCCAATGCCATGCACCGAATCTGGACAGACGGCGCCTGGATCAAAGCTTACCTGGCTCACGGCTGCTACTGGCACCGCTGCGCCTTCTGTGATACAAGCCTCGACTACGTTTGCGGCTACAAACCGACCGACATTGAGCCCCTTTACAACGGACTCCTAAAAACCGCCCGCGAAAAAGGCGTATACGGAATTCACTTTGTGGACGAAGCCTTGCCGCCGGTAGCCCTTAAAAAGTTTGCGCTTCTAAATGCCCGCTCCGGAAATCCTCTTTACTTCTGGGGTAATGTCCGTTTTGAAAAGACTTTTACAAAAGACCTGGCAGCATTTTTGAGCTACTGCGGCCTCGGCGGTGTCTCTGCCGGAATAGAATCTGCAACGGGTACCGGCCTAGAATCCATCAACAAGGGAACCGACATCGCTTCAATCACCCGTGCCTGTTGTGCCTTCAAAGAGGCGGGCATCCTCGTCCATGCCTATATGATTTACGGTTTCTGGAACGACACACCACAGACCATAATCGACTCCATGGAAACCTTGCGTCAGTTCTTCGAAGCAGGCCTTCTCGACAGCGCCTTCTGGCACAAGTTTGTACTCACAAGAAATTCAACCGTTTATAATCAGTGGCAGAAGGAGGGTAACCTCAGTCTCGTTTCCAGCGAAGAAGCAAGCTCCGCCTTTGCCCGTAACAACCTTCATTTTAAAGGTGAAGAAAAATTCAACAAGTTTGGGGCTCCTTTGGAAACTGCCCTCAATTGCTGGATGCACGGCGACCGCCTTGACCAGCATGTGCAAAAGTGGTTTGACTTCCAGGTACCAAAGCCGACCGTAAACCGCGGTTTTATCAACAATTTAATAGAAGAATATGAAGAGAAAAACCGCCAGCGCGCCAACTCGTTGAACGAAAAAACGGTACAGAATCTCTGGTGGCTGGGCGGCACCCCGGTTCTTTGCGGAAAGCAAGACTTCCGCTGGCTCTATCTTATGGAAGAAGAATCTTCCCCGGCAGTAAATCTCGAAGGTATCATTCCACTTTTGCAGTCACTTCGCCCGGAAGCTCCGGAAGCAGACAGAGCCGCCGCTCTTGCAGAGATTTCAAAAAATCCAAAAATCCTCGCCAAATTCAAAAAACTCCACGGCCACGGCCTTGTCTTATTAGATTTTTAGCCATTTTTTGCGGATTTTCATTCATTTTGATTTCTATCAAAATATGTTATAATTTTTGATATGAATTACAAAATGCTTTTTGATAAACCCGCAGAAAAATGGGAGCAATATCTTCCTCTTGGAAACGGCCGCCTTGGCTGTATGGTTAAAGCCCATCCTGCTAACGAAATAATCCAGCTCAACGAAGAAGGAATCTGGTCTGGCGGACCACAAGACCGTCTGAATCCGGATACAAAAAATAACCTGGCAAAAATCCGTCAGCTTGTAAACGAAGGTCGTGTGCTCGAAGCTCAGTCTCTTGGTTTTGAAGCAATGAGCGGAACAAGTTATAATGAGCGTGCTTATCAGACAGCAGGTGATTTTCATATTGATTTCTTTTCGCCGAAAAATAGCGGGCTTGCCTCCGGCTGGCCACTCCAGCATAAGGCAGATGAAAATATCCTCGCAAATTACAAGAGCGAACTCTTTTTAGATATGGCCTGTACCCTCGTCACTTACACAGATGATGAAGGAACTATTTTTACCCGCCGCACCTGGATCAGTGCTGTGGACGATATGCTTTTCATGCACGTTACCGCCAGCGCTCCGGGAAAAATCAATTATTGCGGATATCTTGACCGCGGTATCTGGTGTGATAATATTTTTGCAGAAAATAATTGCATTTTTCTGGAAGATTCTCATGGTATTCCGTTTTGTGCAGGGGCAGGGGCAGTTGCTCTCGGTGGAGAATATGGAACTCGCGGAACCTGTCTTTATGGAAATGCCTGCGATGAAGTTTTGTTTTTTATTGATATTCAAAGTCTCCGCTGGAATAAAAAATGGAATAAAAAGCCTCTGTCTAAAAAACAGTATGATAAACTGATTCGAAAAAATGTGTGGACTCCTGAATGTAAGAAAAATCTGGGAGAAATCAAAAACCGCATCCAGAAAGTAGGCTTGAGCACTGCTGCCGAAGATTTTTTTGCATGGCATCTTGTCGAATGGAAAAACTACTGGGACCGCTGCGAAGTAGAAATCGGCAATACGGTTGGCGCAGTCTCGGAGGCTCTTGAGAGACCACAGTACTCAGAACTTCCAACTCCGGAACTCCTGTCTTCAGCATCTCCCTCAAACATCTCCCTTGTAAACCAATACCTGAACTTCTCTCGTTATCTTATGATTTCCGGAAGCCGTGTACCCGGCCAGCTTCCTCTCACACTTCAAGGCCTTTGGAACGGACAGATTGAACCGCCATGGCAGAGTAAATACACAATCAATATAAATGCCCAGATGAACTACTGGCCGGTAAACATGACAGGCCTCAGTGAATGCGAACTTCCTTTTTTTGATTTGCTTGAACGCTGTTATGAGCGGGGACGCGAGGCTGCGAAGCTTATGTACGGCTGCCGGGGCTTCGTGCTTCACCACAATACCGATATCTGGGGAGACGCCGCTCCTCAGGATGCCTGGATTCCTGCTACTTACTGGGTACTCGGCGCTGCCTGGATGGCAACTCATATAATAGAACATTATGAATATACAATGGATAAAAGCTTCCTTGAGCGCTATTACTATCTGATGCATAAGGCTGCTCTTTTCTTTGTAGATTATCTTGTGCCGGGCGAAGATGCAGGTCTTCCTGCAGATGGAAAACCATATCTGATTATCAATCCAAGTCTCTCTCCAGAAAATTCTTACGTTACAAAAACGGGCGAGGTTGGAGCATTTACTGCCGGCTGCGAGATGGATAATATGATTCTTGAACATCTCTTTAAGGGGTGTTTGAAAGCCCATCGTGTCCTTGGACAGGGCAAACCTTATCCTCAGTCAGATTTCGATTCCTTTGAATATGTTCTCTCCCATCTCAAAAAGCCGTCTCTTAATTCTGACGGCTCCCTCATGGAATGGAACCGCGAAGTGGAAGAAGTAGAACCTGGTCACCGCCACATCAGTCACCTTTATGGCCTTTTTCCGGGCCATACAATTACCCTTGAGCGTACGCCGGAACTCTGTGAGGCCGCAATAAAAACTCTGAACAAACGCCTGTCTAACGGCGGCGGCCACACAGGCTGGAGCCAGGCATGGATTATAAACTTTTATGCCCAGCTCGGCCTTGGAGATGAAGCACTTTCTTCTATTATAAAGCTCTTCCAGCATTCAACATTGCCGAATCTCTTAGACAATCATCCACCATTCCAGATTGACGGAAACTTCGGCGCCCTTGCAGGAATTATAAGACTTCTGGTACAAAGCGAGTTCGATGACGACGGAAACGTACTTGTAAAACTCCTCCCATCTCTCCCGTCAGAACCAGCCTGGCAGTCTGGCCACGTCCGCGGTATAGCTGTCAAAGGCGGCTGGACAATTGATTTTGAGTGGAAAAAAGGAAACGTAGTTAAATACGAACTTCATCCAGGACAGTTTGCAATTGCAAAAGACCGGATTATCTTGAAATAATTAGGAGATACAAATAATACGTGGTATAATTCATATAAATGCACCTAACTATCGGGATTGTGTAAGGAGATTGATATGAAAATACCACATGCAGGCTTTGGAAGAAGATTGCGTAAATATCTGATTACAGTTGTTTTTTGTTTATTTACCGCTTCGGCATTCTGTCAGAATAACCTTTCTTTTTCAAAAGGCATTGACATGCTTACCTTTTTTGAGTCATGGCAAGCGGGAAACCTTCCGGATCTTAACAAATACGACGAAACTGATTTTGCCATGTTACAAAGCATGGGTGTTGAGATAATACGTCTTCCAATCCACTTTGCAAATTTAATGGAACCTGTCAATACCGGCAAAGTTTATGATATAGTTTTTGAAAAACTTGATGAAGTCTGTGACTGGGCGGAAAAATATCAGATTTATCTTGTCATTGATGACCATTCGTTTAATTCTCAAGAAGAACAAAAAAATCCACCTGATGCAAAAGCATATAAAGAACATCTTGAAGCTCTATGGCCTCAAATTGCCCAACGCTATAAAGACAGAAGCGAATACATCATTTATGAAATTGTGAATGAACCAATGGGAAATGGCGATATTCCTGCAAAATGGTATAAAATTCAGCAGGATATGATTAATCTTATAAGAAAATATGATGCAAACCGCGCAATTGTCGTAACATCTCCAAATTGGTCAAGTATTGATACTCTTGTAAAAATGAAGCCATATAAAGACCCAAATCTTATCTATACCTTCCATTTTTATGAACCGGGATTATTCTGTACGCAAGGCACGACTTGGAGCGCTGGAACTGATGTCAAAAATGTTCCGTTTCCTTATGACAAATCTCGTGCTTCAGAAATTCAATATAGCGACAAAAATGAATGGGCAAAAGGGGAGTTTAGTGCAGAAGGAAATTATCAGAGGCAGGGAAATGCCAAATGGGTGAATCAAAGAATTAAGCAGGCGGCTGACTGGGGCAAAAAGAACAAGGTCAGAGTTTGGGCAGGTGAAATGGGGGCCGCATACTGGATTAACAAAACTGACCGTCTTGCTTGGATTAATGCGGCTGTAGCTGCATTCAAAGCCAACAACATTCCTTATTGTTCATGGGGAATTGACGGCGATACAGGCTTTTTAAAAACAGGAACCGGATTGTTTCCTGATGATATAGATAAAGACGCGCTTGAAGCTTATGGATTTAAAATGCCGGATGAAAATCTTGTAGCAAAGAAAAAAGCTTCTTATAATGACTTTCCGCAAAAGCCGTATATTGTTTTTGACGGCATTTGTGGAAAGGGATCATATATGCCGTTTGGTCGCTGGAAAACAACATCAGTAAAAGATGATGATGCTCATCAATATTGTGAAAAGACTTTAGACTTGCAAGACGCTTCTTTGAGGATTTATCTTCCAAAACAAATTATTTCTAAAGTGGCGGCCAATCGCAATGAACTTGTCTTAAGTTTTTCTGTAAAGTTTACCGACGCAAAACAGGATTTTACGCTTCATCTTGTGGATACAGACGGCGAAGCGGAACTGCCACCATGGAGAAAAACAGCTTATATAAAAGCTTCGGACTACAAGGTTGGAGAATGGGTAACTGTAAAAATTCCCCTGTCACAGTTAAAAGAAGATGGCGCATACTCATTCAAATCTCAAAAATGGTTCGATTCGAAAGGCGAATTTGACTGGAACCGCTTAGAGTGTGTCTATTTTGATTTCTACCATGAAACTCCACAAAAAGGCGACATTTACATCGACGATGTTGTAATTAAAAGTAAGTAAAAGCAGGGGTCTTAAGGGGCAGAGCCCCTTAGGAGAGGGGGTAGCGGAAAACGCCTATTATAAAGCTCTTCCAGCATTCAACATTGCCGAATCTCTTAGACAATCATCCGCCTTTCCAGATTGACGGTAATTTCGGCGCTCTGGCTGGAATCCTCTGCCTGGGTAGGTGATAAATATGGCCGGATTATGTTATAATCATTTTTATGAAACGCCTGCTTTTTCTGGCATTATTTTCTCTTTTATTTTTTTCCTGCTCTAAAGAAAAGGCTTCCCTGGAAATAACAGAGCTTGGTACAAGTAATTCAAAATTCCTGGACCAGGCCTATGTTACCCAGAGTCTTGATTTTGCACTTTATAATGCCTGGCTTAGCCTTGATGACGCCCTTTCTGACGGAGATTCCATGAAAATCGCAAAGGCTCAAAATCTCTTTTTACGGGAAATCTCAAGAGAAAAAAGTCTGAAAACCTACAGAATTGCAAACAGTATTTACGGAATAAAAAATCAGCTGCAGGAAATGGAAGAAGCCTGTAAGACTCAGAATGCAAAAGAGCTTTCCCGCCTTGTAACGGCCTTTTATATTTCAAAGGGACTCCTTTATCAAAAAAGCGGAACAATATTCATGCAGCTGATTATTTCTATGAGTATCCTTTTGTTAATCATTATGCTGCTTCTGCTTTTTTATCAGTTTACTTATGCCCGCCGTGTAGAAATTGAAAAAATCCTTAAGGCTACAAATAAAGGTCAGGAAGAAGAACGCCGTCGCCTTGCCCTGGAGCTTCACGATTCAGTTGCCCAGCAGATGCGCTACGTTTCTCTTCTTGCAGAAAAGGTAAGCGACCCGGAGCTTTCAAAAGAGATAAAGGCAAATCAGAGCGAATGTATAGAAAATATCCGCAATGCCTGCTATACACTTTCTTCTATTAATATGGATAAGGGAAGCTTTATTGCGGCTTTGAAAAGTGCTGTTGATAGTTTCCAGCAAAGAACAAATATATCTTCTTCTATTGTGATTACTCCGGATGCGAATTTTGATTGTCTGCCTCAGATTGCTTTTCATCATCTTTTCAGAATTATTATGGAACTGCTTTCTAATATCGAAAAGCACAGCGGGGCAGAGGAGGTCACCGTTTTAATCCGTAATCCTTCTGCCAGCGATAAAATCCGCCAGGGCCTTATGATTTTTATTTCTGATGATGGTCATGGCCTTGACCAGAAATCTCTTGAAATAATGAACTCTAAGAAAATTACCAGTATAAAAAATATGCACTTTGGACTTCAGAATATTAAGCTGCGTCTGAACGAAATTGGCGGCAGCATAAAATATGTTTCTGCAGAAGGCGAAGGCACCGAAGTGGAAATTACTGTTGGAAAATGAGGAATAATATGAATTTTATTTTGATTGAAGATCACAATCTTGTTCGCCAGGGGGTGAGCAAAATAATAGAAGAAAAAAGTGATTTTCGCTGCTCGGGAACTTTTGCCAATATTGATGAGGTTAAGACTTTTCTGGCTGACTATTGTAAAGAGCCTGATTACCAGAGCCTTATCTGCATTGTAGATATAAATCTGGGAGACAAAGTTGATGAAGCCGACGGACTTTCCCTTATCCGTTTTATAAAAGAAACTTATCCAAAGTTGAAATGCATCTGTTATTCTATGTTCAAGGGCGCCGGAATAGTGGAGCAGGCAGTTGCGGCTGGCGCTGTTGGTTATGTTTCAAAAAATGCTGATTTAGAAGTGCTTCTGCAGGCTATGAAAAAAGCCGGCGACAGCAGTTTCTTTATGGAAGATAGTCTTACTTCAGATTATGTGATTTATACAAATCTTTATAATAGTCTGACAAAACGCGAGCGCGAATTAACCGGCCTCTTTTTTCAGCATAAGTCTGAAGAAGAAATTGCAGCAAGCATGGGAATTACAATTCGTGCTGTAGATAACTATATGACCCGTATTCTCTCAAAGCTCGGCGTTGCCAGTAAAAAAGAACTGATGGGAAAATTCGGCGACATGGGCTGAGATTCCTGTACAGTGAATAAAAAATGATGAAAAAATTCATCAAATTCTGATTATAATTTTCTCACTACAAAACTTTTCTTCTGCTGTACAATTTCTGTCGGAGATTTGTCAGAGGAAAAATGAAAAAATCAATTCTTGCTTTTATTGTACTTTCTCTTTTTGTTTTTACAATGCCAGTTTTTGCAGCAGGTGTAAAAGCAAAAGATTACGAGGTTGTTCACCGTTATGTCATGAATGATGGTGTAATTATGGAAATCTGTACTGAAGCAAAAGCCCCCGAATGGTTTAAACTTGCGGCTGCCAATGCTTCTTTGGATTCAAATTCTTCTACCTGGCAGAAATTTTCTCCTTACAAAGACGGTAATGCAGCAAAGGCTTTTATAGTAGTCAACCAGCTGGAATGTACGGCAGAGCTTGATAAAAACAATGACTTCACAGGATTATTTCATTCTGAAATCAAATCATTTCTGGGTTCACCTTTCTTAGATTATTGGACTGATGATTCAAGTCTATCAAGAAAAAACAGCCTGCCTTACAATGCAATAGCAGACTTTTCTGAAATTAATGATGAAATAAAAAATCCCGTAAAATCAGAAATAACAGAAAATGATGCTGATAATCTTTACATCGTGCAAAGAATTCCAAATTCAAAAGATGAAGTTCTTGAAATTCTGGTTAATAGGACTGCACCAAAATGGTTCAAGGTTCTTGGAGCAAACACAGATTTAACTTCCATAAAAAAACAATATGGAGACAGATATAGTCAGGAGGGGTATTTTGAAATCTGTTATGCTCCTAAGAAGATTCTTTGCAGTAAAGACAAGACATACAAAGCAGAAATGAAAGATTCTTATATTTCTGCATTTTCACAAAAAGGCCCTGATTTCAAAAATTACTGGTCAAATGGAAAAAAATCCTATGTTATGTGGAAAAATCAGGACAACAATAAATCCATGACTTCAGAGTGTGACGGCAAAACCTTGACTATAACGCTAGATAAGGTTCAGTTGACTAGCACTGATCAGTACAACCTTTATTTTCCACCGACAGACGAAAGCCTAATATTAAAAGAGGGCGATAAAGTTGCATGTTCTTTCGAATTGACTGTTAGTCCTCAGAAAAACAACCCTTCAGAAAAAGTTATCAAAAGCGTGGGAACACAGTCTGTAATAAACAATAAGTGGGTCAGCCTGGAAGATTACGGATGGTATTTTGAAGAAGGCTTTGACGGATCTACTAAAACACTTGAAAAGACTGTCACAATCCCAGAAGAAAGAGCCGGAACATATTTTCTTTTTAAGCTCGTTATGAGTTCAGGCTCCTATCCAAGTGAAATAAGTTCTGGGGCAACTGTTACCATAAGCGGAAAATTCGTTTTCACTAAAATTGAATAGAAATTAAGTCATTTTATTAAACAGTAATATAAAAGGAGGATTATAAATGACTAAATTTAATAAAATCATGAGAATAAGCATTCTGATGTTTATTTTTGCTTTAGGCGGAAAACTTTTCGCTGCAAGCTCAATCATTGATGGTAAAAAATGGGTAGTAACACACAGAGTTACAATGAAAGACGGTGTTATTCTTGAAGTTCTGGTAGATGATCGTGCTCCAGACTGGTTTAAAGAACTGTCTTCAAAAGTGTCTATGGATTCTGACAGTGACTGGTGGAAAAAGATTTCACCATACAAGAAAATGCAGTGTGCAAAAGTTCCTTTGTTTGTAAATGGAATTTCTTGCGGTAGAACATGGAATAGGGCAGAAAAGAAGTTCAATGATAATTTTATGTTCAGTATTAATTCCATTATGACCGGTACACGTTTTACAGATTACTGGAAAGACGAAGGTGGAAAATCAAGAAATAATTTCTATGAATGGAACAACTTTGAAGAATGGTCAGGTATGGTTGATGAAACTGTAACTCCTGTTCAGCCAGAAATCTATGAGAGAGACACTTCTGCGACAGGACTTTCTGTTCAGGATGGAGAAAAAGTTCATGTTGCCCACCGATATTCTGAATCAAACGGAAGAATTATTGAAATTACAGTTGCAGACACAATGCCAGCCTGGTTCAAAAATATTGCAAAAAATGCAATCCTTTCAGACTGGTGGGAAAAGAATATTGCTCCTGATAAAAAAGTTGCTAAAGCTCAAGTTCGTGCCGATACATTGTATTGTTACCAGAACTGGAACGGAAGTAATTTAACAGGAACATTCAGAGTTGAAGTTGCAGTCGGTGATTTTAATGAAGTATGGAAGACAACAAATTCAAATGGTATGTACAAAGCATGGGCCTATGACTATTTTGAAGATATGGAAGGAATAGTTGATGAAGCAAAAGCTGCAAAAGAAACAAATAATAATGCAGTTGTTTCTGTTTCAACTGCAGAAGCAAAAATAAATCCACCTGCAACAGATACATACCATACTCCATGGGGAACCTGTTTCTCAGAAACAGACTTCCAGAATGGAAATTATAAAGAAGGATATCTTAATGTTCCTGGAATTTTTGTACAGGCAAAGAAAACTCCTTACGGCGATAAATGTAAAAACGGATATTATGAATTTGAATACAACGGAATGAAATGGACTTTCTACAGTTTTGAAGAAAAGAAACAGAGTTTTACATCTTATAGAACAGCAGGTTTTGAAAAAGAAGATGAAATAAAAACTGAAGTTTACAGATTCTGGCGTCTCAATTCTGAAGGACTTAGATATGGTTTTGGCAGCTGCTATGAAAGAACCTGTTTCAAAGACGGTAAATATTATTCATGGGCTTATGCTTCTCTTGAAGGCGTAGACAGCGAAATAAAGCTTTGGATAAAAGAATTACCGGGAGATCCTCTTGAAACTGATGTATTCAGAAATGCTTCTCATCCAGCAACTTACGATATGGACTTATATGACGGAGCAATTGGAGGTGTCCTTAAGTATCCTGCAACATGGGCAAAATCTACAGGTGCAGATTGGACCAGCCTCACAAAAGCAAACCTGCCAAAAGCCGGTGATAAAATCACAGTTCATATGAAATTTACATCTGATACAGATATTCCAGAATTAAAAGTTTTGCCGCTTGATGATTCTCAGGGAGAAAAGAATATTATCAATCTTTCAGAGACACAATCAATAAAGAACATAAAAGCTGGTCAGAAGGTTGATACAGTTTTAACGTTTGATGTTACTGCAGATGCAAAAAACTGGTTTATCCTGCAGCTTTCTTACGACGAATTACGTCATGATGGAACTCCAGCCTTAACAATTGAAAGGGCTGTCGGCAAATCATCAATAAAATAAAAAGTGAAGTGAGGGGGAGACTTCCCCCTCATTTTTGTCTATAATACATTTAATGACTTTTCAAAAATATCCGCTAAAAACACAACTCATTCTTGCCCTTATTTTTGCACCGCTGAATATTTTTATTTCTTATTTTAGTACAGTTTTTCAGTTTCAGTTTTTTATGGATATGATTTTTGTGTACGCGGCCAGTTTTTTTGGACTTCCCTGCGGAATTATTGTTGGGGTAGCCAGTTCTTTTTTTAATGCGATAGTTATGCAGCACACTATAAGTCATGGGCTTTATTCTATCTGCTGCATTACCGGAAGTCTCTTTACCTGGCTTTTAATAACAAGACATAAGGATTTTGAAACAAAAGGTTTGTTATGGCTCAGACTTGCCATTTTGTTCTTTCTTTCTACTATTATAATAAGCCTTGAAGGTTCCCTTATTTATTCACTTTTCTTTTCTAATACGGTGGGGCAAAACGAAAATTTAACGGTTATGTTTTTGACCTATACTCTGGTAATGCAGAATCTTGGACTTATATTAAGTGCCTTTCTTGACCGCCTGCCCGTAAATCTTTTTGATAAGGCAATTGCTGTTTTTACAGGCTTTGGGATTTATGTGCTCTGCAAGACTTTGTTAAATGCTCTGCCGAATAACTTATCAAAATCAACTTCAACTATTGCAAAAAAATCCTAATTCTGATATATTCTTTGATACGTATTTAGACTTTGGGTGTACCGGCGTTTAATCCCCGTTTTACGTTTGGCGCGCGGTCTGGATTACGAGTCTTTTGCAGACTGGATTCTGTTTCCTTGTTCCACTGCATCGGGCGATTTATAACGAATTATTTTAATAGAGGTATTTTATGTACGCAACTATTGAATTTAAGGGCAAGCAGTACAAGGCAGAGAAAGACGTTGTCCTTACAGTAGATAAGCTTGATGCTGAAAAAGGCGCTAAGATTGACATTGATACCGTTCTTTTGGTAAGCGACGGTGACAAAATCAGTGTTGGAACTCCTTATGTAAAGGGTGCAAAAGTAACTGTAGTTGTAGAAGATTCTTTCCGTGACAAGAAAGTTTTGGTTTTCAAATACAAGTCAAAGAAAGATTATCATCGCTTGATTGGTCATAGACAGCAGTACACAAAGGTACGTGTTGAGTCTATCACTCTTGCTTAATTAAAAGGAGATTACTATGGGAAGAACACGTGGTGGATCTGGTGCTAAAAACGGACGCGATCCGAATCCGAAAAGTTTGGGCGTAAAAAGATATGCTGGTGAATCTGTAACAGCAGGTTCTATCATCGTAAAGCAGCGCGGAACAAAATTCTATCCTGGAGCAAACGTTATGAAAGCTGGTGATGACAGCCTTTTTGCTACAGCTGATGGAAAAGTAGTTTTCGGTGAAAGAAATAACCACAAAGTTGTTTCTGTTGAAGCTGCTAAATAAGTTCAGTTTTTACTGAATCTGAATGCCCGGTGACGAATGTGCTGCCGGGCTTTTTTTTTGAGGTAGGCTTATGATTGGATTTGCTGATGAAGCTTTAATTGAAGTTCGCTCTGGCAATGGCGGCAACGGCTGTGTTGCTTTCCGGCGCGAAAAATATATTCCTCACGGTGGCCCTAACGGCGGAGACGGCGGTAAGGGCGGTGATGTTATTTTTACAGTAAAGCGGAATCTGCGAACCCTCGCAAACATCCGCCACAAACATTGCTTTAAGGCGCGAAACGGTGGCGACGGGCAGGGCTGGAACCGCTATGGCGCGGACGGTGAAGATTGTGTAATTCCAGTTCCACCGGGAACAACAATCCGCGACGCAGAGACTGAAGAAATCATTTACGACTTTTCAACCGCAAAGGGCGACGAGTCTTTTACCTTCCTCAAAGGCGGTAACGGCGGCTGGGGTAACGTTCACTTTAAGTCTTCAACAAATCAGGCGCCAAAACAGGCTAACCCGGGCCAGAAGGGCGAGACCCGTTTCTTAAAACTTGAGCTTTCAATCATGGCAGATGCCGGCCTCGTAGGTTTTCCTAACGCCGGAAAGTCTTCGCTCCTAACTTTCTTTACAAACGCCCGTCCAAAAATTGCCCCTTATCCTTTTACTACGATTATTCCAAATCTCGGCGTTCTCCGCGTAGACGATGAATCAGATATCATCATTGCAGATATCCCGGGAATCATTGAAGGAGCCAGCGAGGGCCTTGGTCTTGGCGATACCTTCCTTAAGCATATTACCCGAACAGCCTGTCTTATTTTTATGATTGACTGCAGCGACGAAAATTATCTTACCGCCTACGATACTCTCTGCAACGAGCTTCGTAATTATTCTGATAATCTTATGGAAAAGCCACGTATTGTTTTGTGCAACAAGATTGATGTAGAAGGTGCCTTTGACCGTGCTGTAGAAGTTGCAGATAAAATCCGAGCGGCTGAGCCAGATACTGTTGTAATTCCGGTTTCTGTTCATACAGGCCGCGGAATGAAGGATGCCCAGCATCAGATTATGGAGCTGGTAAGTAAGCAGGAAAAACGTGAGGCTTCCGGGCCTGCAGCAGACGCCGGCCAGAACTCTGAAAACACAAATCAGTTTGGTTCAGGCTTTATGAAAGACCGTGCCTATATTGATGATGATGACGATAATGTTCAGTACCCGGGAAGCGAGCAGTAGAGCGGTTGGGGCAGACTTATGAAAATAGCAGTTTTTGGTGGAACTTTTAATCCTCTTCATGTTGGACACGCAATGCTGGCCGACACAATTGTAAAAGAACTCGGTTATGATAAAGTACTTTTTGTTCCGACTTATCAGCCGCCTCACAAAGACTTTGCAAAAATCGTAAGTGCAGAACACCGCATGGAAATGATTTCCCGTTTCTGCGCCAGCGAAGGCCAGGGCCACTTTGAACTTGAGCCATGCGAAGTAGAACGCGGCGGTATTTCCTACACTTCAGACACCCTCGAATATCTTACAAAAAAATACGAAGGCAAAATCAGTAAAAAGCTTGCCTTTGTAATGGGAGATGAGGTTGCTGCAGAATTTTCAAAATGGCGTAACCCCCAGAAGGTTTCTGATCTTGCAGATTTGATTATTGTTCACCGCTACCCGGATGTTAAGGCCATGGAATCCAGCATGTACGAAAACAAACCGACCGGCGACTACAAGGGAGATTTTTCGGTTAAGTTTGATTTGAAAAACTTTAATTTTCCTTGTATTTATCTTGAAACTCCAATGCTGCCGGTTTCTTCTACAGATATCCGCCGCCGCATCAGCGAGGGCAAAAGCTTCCGCTATCTTGTTCCGCCGGCAGTTTTTGATTATATTATAGAAAACAGATTATATTGAAACGGTCATTGAGCCTGTCGAAATGACCTTGTTACGAGGTGGTTTCGACAAGCTCAACCACCGGAGCATTTATGATTGATTATATAGAAAAGACCGAAGAAATCCGTGCCTTTACCCAGGCACACGTTAAAAAAAGCCGCTACGAGCATTCTGTTCGTGTGGCCGAAATGTGTGCCCGCATGTGCCGCCAGTATCATCTGGATTCACGTAAGGGCTATCTTGCCGGTATTGGTCACGATATGTGCAAGGATTTTTCTGATGAAGAACTGATAGAACTTGCTGCCAGAGATGGTCAGGAAATTTCAGCTTTTGAAAAGAAAAAAACTGCGCTTTTACACGGCAGGGCTGCGGCTGTTTTGCTGCGGGATAAATTCAAGGTGCTGGATCCGGAAATTCTTGAAGCAGTTGCAAATCATACTTCCGGAAAGATTGGAATGTGCGACCTTACAAAGTGTCTTTTTCTTGCAGATAAAATTGAACCGGGCCGTCCTCAGTCTACAGAAGAATACCGCGAAAATCTTCTTTCCATGACTCTGGATAATATGCTTTATTCTGTACTCGAAGAAAATTATGAATATTTAATAAATCATGGCATTGAGATTTCTCCGGGTACAAGAGAAATGAATGATTATTATAAAAAATTGACTGGGGCAGGAGGGGAACAGTAATGGGAAAAATTAAAATCCGTGATGAACAGAAAGGTGTAATTTTTATTGCTCTGATTATTTTTACGGCCATAGCACTTTCTATCGTATTCGCTTTCTCCCTCAAAACTAATACAGTTGAAGATGCCCTTAAAGAAAAGGGAATAATGCGAACTCTTTTTGTTGTAGAAGATGATGATTCAAGCATGCTCTTTTCCAGCCTTTTGATTTATAATCCTTCATCACAAAAGGCAGCGCTTGTAAATCTTCCGGGACACACTGGTGCAATTTACCAGTCTCTTGGCCGTGTAGATAAGCTTGAAAAAGTTTATTCAGAAGCCGGAATTGTTGCTTACCGTACAGAAATTGAAAAGCTTTTGGGTATGACAATTCCTTATTACGCAATTCTCACTCTGGAAAACTTTATTAAAATTTCAGATTACCTTGGTGGTATGCGCGTATTTATTTCTGAGCCGGTAGACTGCCTTTCAGAAGAAGGGGTAAGATGGCTTCTTCCGTCTGGTGCTATTAACCTCGACGGCGATAAAATCAATACCTACCTTCATTACAGATTGGAAGATGAAACTGAAGCAGATGTTCAGGAAAGATATCAGAATGCGATGGCTGCCTTTATTACAGGACTTCACGATAAAAAGTTTATAGTCTTTGTAAAAACAAACAGAAAGCGTTATCTTGATTTTGTAAAAACAAATCTTAATCCGGAAGAAGAAACAACACTTTTTGAAGCTATTGCAGATGTTGATGCTGAATCAATCATTAAGCAGACAATTACCGGTTCTTTGCGCCGTGTAGATGGACAGCAGCTTTTGATGCCGGATAACAACGGAGAGTTTATTAAGGAAGCGGTTAAGCAGACAACAAACCTTCTTGCTTCTACAGATGGAACTCTTACAAGCCGCGTTTACGTTCTTGAAATTCAGAACGGTACAACAACTCAGGGACTTGCCCGTAACACAGCAATTCTTTTCCAGAATGCAAGTTATGATGTATTGAGTCCTGTAAATGCGCCAAGAAACGACTATGAAGAAACTGTAATTATTGACCATATTGGAAATATGGATGTTGCAAAGATTGTCGGTGAGTTTATCCGATGTACAAATATCAGGGAAGCTACCCCTGAAGAGGAAGCTGAAAGTTCAAGCCTTGATGCGGGCGTTGACTTTACAATTATCCTCGGTAAAGATTTTGATGGACGTTATGTTCAGCCATCGCGAAGATAAAGGTGAATTAATATGAAAACAATGGAAGAAAAAGCAAGAGAAATCGCAAAACTTATGGAAGATGGAAAGGGTAATGATGTTACTCTTTTGGATATAAGCGGACTCAACAGCTGGACAGATTATTTTGTAATTGTAACTGTAACAAGCTCGGCTCACTGGCAGGGCTTGTATAAGCAGATTAAAGAATATATCAAGGATAACGACCTTGAGATTCACGTTACAAACCGCAAGAGCCCGGACGGTGACGACTGGAACCTTATTGATTTAGGCGCCATTGTCGTACACCTTATGTCTGAGTCTGCCAGAAGCTTCTACGATCTCGAAAAGCTCTGGCATGCCGGTAAAACTATTGACTTCCGCGCATAAAAAAAGAGGGGTGATTGAGCTTGTCGAAATTACCCCTCTTTTTGTACTTTGGTGGTTTCGATAGACTCAACCACCATTGTGTATCTATTTACTTACACGCTTCTTCATGAAAATCAAGAATCCCAACAAAACTGCCGCACCGAAGATCCATGAGATGATGGCACTTGCAACCAGTCCTATTCCCTGTGTGAGACCTGCCACAACATAAGTCAAAAAGCTTACTACTGCAACAGTAATTGCGTAAGGCAGCTGAGTAGAAACGTGCTTTACGTGTTCACACTGAGCACCCGCACTGGCCATAATCGTTGTATCCGAAATCGGTGAACAGTGGTCACCACAAACCGCACCTGCCATACATGCAGAAATTGAAATAATGCGCAGTGGATTTCCCGGTGCAAAAATTGCAATACAGATTGGAATAAGAATACCAAAGGTTCCCCAGCTTGTTCCTGTAGCAAAAGCGAGGAAGCAGGCAACTACGAAGATGATTGCAGGAAGCATCATCTTTAAGCCTGCAGCAGAACCTTCTACAGCACCGGCAACAAATTCTTTTGCACCAAGACTGTCTGTCATAGCCTTAAGTGTCCAGGCAAGTGTCAAAATCAAAATAGCTGGGACCATTGCTTTAAAGCCGTCTGGAACACAAAGCATGCTTGCCTTGAAAGAGAGGACTTTGCGGCAAACGTAGAAAATTACTGTAATAATCAGTGCTGCAAATGAACCAAGAACAAGACCAACCGAAGCATCAGAATCTGAGAAAGAAGAAATGATGTTTAAGAAGTTACCGTTTGCTTCAGTTGTTCCGTCTTCAAGAACATTGAACTTTGTAAAGAAACCGCCGGTGTAAATCATTCCAAGAATACACATTACAATCAGAACAACGATTGGGAGAATCAAATCGATTACGCGGCCGTTTTTGTTTGCGCCGTCTTCAACTTCATCAGAAGCGTTATTCATCACTTCAAGAGCTTTTTCATACTTAGACATTTCGCCGTATTCAAACTTCATGAATACCATTGCAAACATCATTAATATAGTAAAGAAAGCGTAGAAGTTGAAAGGAATTGCCTTACAGAAGAGGGTAAATCCGTTTTCTCCTTCGCTGACAAAACCTGCAACTGCTGCTGCCCATGAAGAAATTGGAGCAATAATACAAACAGGAGCGGCTGTAGAGTCAATGAGATATGCAAGCTTTTCTTTTGAAAGACCATATTTGTCTGTCATAGGACGCATAACTGAACCTACTGTAAGACAGTTGAAATAATCATCAATAAAGATAAAGATACCAAGCACGATTGTAGCAACTTGAGCACCAACCTTAGTTTTGATGTGCTTTTTAGCCCAGCGGCCGAATGCTGCAGAGCCACCAGCTTTGTTCATAAGGGCAACCATGATTCCAAGAACAACGAGGAATACAATGATACCTACGTTCCAGCTGTCCGAAAGCTGAGCAATCATTCCATCTTTAAAGATGTGATTGAAAAAGCCAGGGAAACCGGCTGCAGTTTCAATGGCGTAAAAAAGTCCGCCGATTACAATACCAATAAAAAGGGAAGAATAAACTTCCTTTGTCCAGAGGGCCAGGGCAATGGCCACAATTGCAGGCACAAGGGCCCAGAATGTTCCTATCATTTTAAATCCTCGTCATCCCGAACTTGATTCGGGATCTATTATTTTAGTTTTTTAAAGTCTGTATTGAGCGGATCTGTAATTCCGTCTTTTTCCAGTTTTTCCAGAACAGAAATAACGTATTCCAGTTCGTCCAGCTGAGTTGCCGAGCAGTAGGTTTTTATCTGCTGCAGAGCTTTTAATGCTTTTTCGTTTGTCATAACGTTCCTCCTGCAAAATATTATAACACACGTTTTCCGATATTGCGAGAAAGGTATATACCGAAGTGCTGAATTTATTATGGATTAATAATAAATTATATGTTATAATTGATAAGAATGAGGGATTGTTTATTATGATTTCAAAATACTCATCACGCATAAACAGTGTGTGGCAGATGCGAAAAATTAAGATTGCCCGCTATCTTTTGATTTCACTGATTTTCATTTCTTTGTTTTTTATAAGCAGCTGTGCCTGGTTTGGAGGAAATGACATTCCGGTTTTTCCAACAGCAACTATAAGTGGAGCAATCAGAATAGAAGGGGCAGTGCCTTCTGAAATTCTTTCTATGATGAATACAAGTTCAGAGAGAACTGTTGTTCCTTCGGCATTTGGCGCTGGTACTGTATCTTATACATGTGAAGTCAAGGAGTCAGATGATAGTACGATTCCGGCAGGTTCATATACATTTAATACCGAGTCAGACGATTCGGGAAATGTATATTACACAATCGCAGGTCTTCCTTTAACTACAAGCCCTCAAACTCTCAAGCTTACCATAACACTTAAAGTAGGTTCTAACGAAGTACTCAGATCTACAGAGCAGGAGCTCGAAGGTTTAAGTCTTACACAGCCTGCCTTCCAGAAAAACATTGTGCTGCGTCCTATTTCAGAAGGTAGTGGTAGCTATAGTCTTACCGTAAATTTAGATTCATCTATAAATATATCAACAGAGACTTATAAACTTTATTTATATCTTTATGATCCTGCAG